>OFMP01000042.1_pt1 | contig 100072 bp, 116 predicted proteins | sample 1541841 | NCBI WGS metagenome assembly OFMP01 (sample SAMN04209226, study PRJEB22552) | human gut metagenome | biome: gut; material: feces | host: Homo sapiens | place: USA: Oklahoma
AACAAAGCCAAAAGCATCGTAGATTGTCCGGTGTGGATCCCCAGATCCGCATTCCTAAACACCATGAGACATAATAAGACTACTACACCTACAATGCTGTTCTCATTTCCAAATAGGATGCTGAAAATACTAACAAAGAAAAAACAAAATGCCATTGTAGCAGCTATCTTCACCAGATATACCCACATATGATATAGTTTTTCTTTTAGTGTTTCACTCTTTTTCAACAGGTTTTTAGAACCTGCCTGATTTAACTGCAACTCCTGATAAAATGTCATATAAATACTCCCATCTTCTAATTTATCTTAAAACTAGATAATCTCATCTTTCTGCTTTGGCAGCTCTATAACAAATCTGCATCCACCATATTCACGGTTTTCTGCTTTGATTGTTCCTCCGGCACTATCTACAATCCGTTTTACAAGTGCAAGACCTAGGCCATTTCCTTCTGCTTTATGAGATCCATCTACCTGATAGAACTTGTCAAATATTCTGGATTTTACATCATCCTGACTGTTGAAAATACAAGTGCCAGCCAGATTGCACCAGTCAGACATGATCGGATCCGCAATCCTTTTTCTTTCTTTTGTTCCATTATTTTTTCACCACCTTGTATCCAATTCCACGCATTGTTACGATTTCAAAATCAGGGTTATCTTTCAAACGCTCCCTGATTCTTCCTATATGTACCTCTATCGTATGTGGGTCTGCCTCCGTCTCGTATCCCCATACTTCATCCATCAACTGTTGTTTTGTAAATATTCTGCCTGGCGAAGCTGCAATATCGTCAATAAACGCACAAACTATTCGAACGCCTGCTACATCATTGAGATATGTCTGTATTCTCGTCTGAGTTGCTTTGTACATTGGACAGCTCCGGTTTGCGGGTATGCAGCCGCCGTTCGATTGATTCGTGTAGAAGCTGAGATACAAGAGCCATTAACGGAATAAAGAAGATCATGCCAAGGACACCGAACAGTTTACCGCCCAGCAAAACCGCCAACAACGTCCAGAACGGGGATAGCCCTACACTGTTTCCCACGACGTGCGGATAGATGAACTGATTTTCAACAAACTGAGTTGCCTGATAGACGATCAAGCATAGGAGCGCCTTGTTCGGAGCCGCCAATAAAGTAAATAAAATGCCGAAAGCGCAGGAGAGAAATCCTCCAATATAAGGAACGAATGCAAAGGCGGCAGTTAAAACGGCTGTTAGCCCCGCATATGGAATCCCTGCAACAGAAAACGAAAGAAAGATCAATGTTCCAAGAATCATAACCTCGACACACTGACCAGAAAGAAACTTCGCATAGGTGTCATGTGCAAGTTTCGAAATATGGCAAATTCTATCTGCAACGGATTCCTTACAGTAGGCATACAGTGCCTGTTTGCTTTGACTGCTCAATTCACGCCATCCAATTAGCACATAGAATGTGATCACAAGTGAAATTGCAACATCAGCAATCGCAGATACCGTAGAGCCAGCAACATTGGCAACTGAGAAAATCACTGTGTTCATTTCGCTCGAAATGCTTTGCAGAATAGATTTCCAATCGAGCGCAGCAAAATGTGCCGACAGTTTCTCTGTGTCAATGCCGTATCTTTGCAATAAGCCGACCCAGTCAGGCCATTTTTCTTGAACAAGAGCAGCAATGCTTTTTACAGATGCAGTGAGCTGTGGAATCGCAATTACACACAGAAGAGCAATAATCGCAATAACACATATCAGCGTCAGTAACAGGCTTATCATGTCTATTTGCCGATCTGTAGCTTTAGTCAGCTTTCGTCGAAGCCTCTTTGCCAGTCCGCGCACGGGTACACTCAGAACAAAGGCCAGCAAAAGGCCTGATAAAATCGGAGCGAGCAAGCCAATACACGATTTTAGAAAGTTGGCAACATAGTTTAGATTGTTGAATGCCGCAAATAAGATCACCCCAAACGTGATTAGTAGAAGCGGCTTTTTGTAGGATTTATCCATGATTACATCCTCGTAAGAAATCGGTTTGTTTTATTATTGGGGAGTATCTTATAGGCAATCCACCAACCAAAGAAACAGACTGGCAATGCAGCGAGAACATCCATGATAGAATGCTGTTTCATAAAAACGGTGGAGAGACTGATACACACGGCGATTGATGTAGCAGCGATTTTCCATCCGACGCTTTGGAGCGCCTTGCAATCCCATAACCCAAACATCGCGGCAACAGAGCCTATTACATGAAGTGAGGGGCAAACATTTGTATTGGTATCGAAACTATAGAATAATTCAATAAAGCGTGTAAGTAGATTATTGCGTACAAATGCTTCTGGCCGCAAATTTTGGCAGGTTGGAAAGAACAGGTAAATCAAAACCGTGATCGTATAGGTGACTATCACAAAATACATCATACGCCGAAATGCAGGTACATCGACGAAAAAAGTATAAACCAACGTACCGATTAGAAAGACAAACCAAAATAGATACGGAATCAACGCCCATTCACAAAATGGTATTATATCATCGAGTCCACAATAGACGGGATAGTAATTTCGTTGCGGTTGCAACCGCTCAAGAAACAAAAACAGCAAGCCGAAAATTGGCCAGTAAAGCAATAGCCTGACGTGAGAAAATTCAGGTGTATTAAGTTTATGGATGCGGAACTCACGGTAATTAACTTCCGGCTTTATATGATTACTTTGCATGACTGTATATCCATTCATAGATTTTATCGGCTGCCGTACATTCCGTCTGCGACCGCATTGCCGCGCGCATTTTAGAAAGAAGCACTGGGGCATTTAGCGTTTTTATTGTGGTGTCTGCGATTGCTTTTGGCGTATTGGCTGTGACGGCCATTCCATTACGCAGAAAAAAATTCAGATTATGTGTCTCGCAGCCAGCCACTGCATCGATAAGCACCATTGGTAACTCTGCCGCCATTGCCTCAGATGTACTTAGACCTCCGGGCTTTGTCAGGAATAGGTCTGAGGCTTGCATGAGCTGCGGCACATTATTGACGGTTCCCAGAACATGAACTTGAGAACACTTTTCTGTTCTTTTTTGGAGTTTTTTGCGTAAATCATCATTTGTGCCGCATACAACACTAAGTTCTTGTTCTGTTGTGAGGTAAGGGCAGAGATACGATATAATCTCCTCCATTGGACCGCAGCCCATGCTACCGCACATCATTAAAATATGCTGATGAGCAGGAGAGATTCCGGCGTTGGCTTTTCCTGCTTCTTGTGACACACGCTGGTAGAATTGCTGCCGCACAGGGATTCCACTGGCGATCAGCTTTTGAGGTTGAAGTCCACATTGCTCAAACTCACCTAACAGCGAAGTGGACGGAATGAAATACCAGTCCAGCGCAGAATCCGCTGTGCAGGGAGCGCAGGTATAGTCTGTAGAAATGTGGCTCGTTACAAGCTGTAAGCATGGGTGCTGTCGGCGCATTTCTGTCAACGCCAAGGCTGGGAATACATGAGTACAGATAATATTATCGTAGCCTGCAGAGCGGATGTATTGATACATCCGCTCTGCGCCGGAGGAAAGTAGCTTATAGATCGGCGTTCCCTCACAAAAAATATCTTCGTGAGATTCCGCACGCTGATACCCAGCATCAAAAAGCCTTGGAGCATGGCGGTAAATTCGGGTATGCCAATTAGAAATAAACGTGGATGCTTTTTCTGAAATAAACTGCAAAGAATCTGTAATATTGCAGATTTCTCCGCGAGAGTGGTAGGCTTCCTGAACTGCTTGCGCACAGGAGTTATGCCCTGCGCCAGTGTTGCAGCTTAGAATTAGTGTTTGCATTTGAATCTCCTATTTTTTCCTTTGCTGCATAGCAAACAGCTTTTGCAGGCGTGGGCGATTATAGCGCTGGACAACAATAAACGGCAAATTACCCAGCACAATGTAGATAATCGTTATACATACCCCGCCAACACCGGACCATATTTTCAGCAGTCCAAGACCGGCGATAGACAACAGAATATGTGTCCACTCTGCCACGCAAGTTTCTTCTATCATGCGCGGCAAGTTCTCATAGTTTTCCTTTGTCAGTTTCTTTTCCGGCATGATTTTAACGAATATGCGGCTCATATCGGGGATCTTTGCCTGCCATTTCCGAACATGAAGCCGCTTCCATAGTTTTTGCTCTGCCGGGTGGCAGACCCAAGGAAAACGATCGGCGTGAAACCAATGCTTCGGGATCAAGCGCCCCACTACAAAGGAGAGAACCCCTAACGCCGCGATATATAGCAGACACATAAGAAAATGCTTCATAAAAACCTCAACATAGCGGTGCGAAAATACGAAGGACACCATCTACGACCCAGCGGCGCGAATAATGTTTCATATCATAGGGCTTTACCTCTTTACATTTTGCCTGTGTAGCGATGAAATCGTCCTTTATTGCTGCAATAATACTGGAACGATAAAAGAACGAATTGTTTTCAAAGTGGAGAAAGAGACTGCGGTAGTCCAGATTGACAGTTCCTATCGTCGCAACTTTGTCGTCTGATACAAAGCTCTTTGCATGAACGAAGCCGGGAGTATACTCATAAATCTTGATGCCGCCAGTCAGCAACACCTGATAAAAGCTCCGAGACATACGGAAAATCAGCTTCTTATCAGGGATGCCGGGCATAATGATCCGCACGTCTACACCACGTTGAGCAGCGGAAATCATTGCATCCATCAAGTCATCGCCAAGCATAAGATACGGTGTAAAAAACCATGCGTAATCCGTGCTTTGAGAAAGCAAGTCAATAAAGAGCTGATTACTGGTAGCTTCATGGTTAAGGGGCGAATCGTAGTAACTAAGCACATAACCATCAAATGTGTGCGGCGGCGCAGGATACCTTTTGGGATATGTGGGCATTGCAAGCTGTCCTGCTTCTTTTTCCAGCGAAAATGCGTTCCAAAAGGTCAAGAACATATGGGTAAAATTTTTTACTGGCTCACCAGTAATCCGAAAGCCTGTGTCCTTCCAGTGTCCATAGGGATGTTCCAAATTGATATACCGATCTGATAAGTTGATACCTCCGCTATAAGCAACTTCGTTGTCAATAATCAGCATTTTGCGATGATCGCGATAGTTTGCAGTTCCTTTTAAGGCAAGGAAAGGATTAAAAGGAATACATGGAATGCCTTTCTTTTTCAGTTCACGGACATTACTGAAATTGAACGAAGAAATACTGCCAAGATCATCGTATATCACACGTACATCAACGCCCTGCTCCATTTTTACTTCCAGTTCGTTCACGATTGCGTCCCACATATGCCCCGGCTCAATAATGAAGTATTCTACGTAAATCGAGTTTCTTGCATTTTTCAAATCGGCAAGCATATCAGGGAACATATTATCGCCCAACGGATAGTAACGAACCTGCTCAACTGCACACATCGGATATTGCGTTTTTTCTTCCAGCCACCGCACTGTTTGCCCCATGCGTTTTTCGCCGTCAAAGGGCGCTTCTTTTATTGGAAGAGGCTGCGGATTGCAACTCTTTTGAACTTGCTGCAAGCGCCTTTTTAGAGGGCGGGCCGTCCGTTTATTTCCAAAGAGCAGATATAGTAACGCTCCTACCAAAGGTAGTGACAGAATAACCAGCAGCCAAAGCAATTTATAAGCGGTTTCATCTCTCTTTATAATAATAAATACCACCAAGAAAAACGCTGCAACGGAAAGCAGTGACACAATAATCGGTGCGTAAGGGGTCAGCCATTTCATCAACAGCAAAAGCCAGAGCGATTGTAAAGCCACCGCTGGAATAATTGTTAGAATGCGTCGAATGATTTTTCCCATATGTTTACCCCCCTCTATGTTATTTCTCCTCCGAAGATGCTTCCCAATCGCAAACTATTTGTGCCATTTCCTGTGGGGTTTCTTTATAGCCTCGTAATACCCACGCATTCATAAGCCCAAACAATCCATATGTAATAAATTGGATAAAGTAGTGCGTTTTGGCATCGGCATTAGCGACAATGGATGCCGCTTCTTGTAAATAGAAGTTTAGAATCACATATTGGCGATCAGCTGAGTAGAGCAGATCACAAATAGGACGAGTGGAAAGGCAAAATTCAAAAAACAGCCTGATGCCGTCATAACTACCAGTGGCGAAGTTGGTAGCACCGTGTTCGTCGGAAAAGCGCTTCCACAGACATGTGATTTTGAAAGATAGAACTTCATCTTTACTTTTGAAATAACGGAAATAAGTGGAGCGACCTACATCTGCCTTGGCAGTCATCTCCTCAATACTGATTTTTTCAATGGGTTTTTCTTTCATTAGTTCCAGCAACGCTGTACCCATACATTCTTTCAGATAGTCTGTTGTAGCCGTTGTCCTTCGCATAAGAAACGTCTCCTTTAATTGCGTATCATTGAAACAAGGATTGTCATTTGTTCCACTTTCGCTCGGACTATTGACAACGCCTGCTTCTGTGATATTCATAGCATCTATGATACTATCGTTTCATTTATACTATCATTTGCTATTTGCCCTGTCAAGCTAAAATGCGAGTACGACGAGCAGAAAGGAAAACTATGGGTACGATTTTTTCCCGTGTAAAACTCAGCGGAAAGCATGTGGCCGCCCTCTTGGCGCTGATGCTGCTCTCCGCTGTGACAGCCATGCTGCTGCCTACTGCCCTGGCCAGTATGATTGACATCGGAGTGGCCGGAGAAAACCGAAACACCATCCTAATCATTGCGGCGGTGATGGCAACCCTGGCCATTCTGCGGCTCTGTGTTTATTATATCTGAGCTATTCACAGTAAAGTTGGACATTTGTATTCAGCGGGAGAAAATAACCTTGACAAATCTCGTCTCAGAAGGCCATGCTTTTGCAGTATGCCAGGGAGCATCACTTCCCCAACCCAACCTTTTTCGTGGATGACGGTGTAAGCGGTGTGACCTATGACCGTCCCGGCTTTCAGGCCATGCTGGCCGAAATCGAGGCGGGACGGGTGGCCGTGGCGATCGCCAAAGACCTTTCCAGACTGGGCCGCAACTCCGCGCTGACCGGGCTTTACACCAACTTCACCTTTCCGCAGAACGGTGTTCGTTTCATCGCCATCAACGACAACTACGACACCATTGACCCTAACCGTGTGGACAACGATTTTGCGGGCATCAAAAACTGGTTCAACGAGTTCTATGCCCGGGACACCAGCCGCAAGATCAGAGCCGTCCAGAAAGCCAAGGGTGAGCGAGGCGTACCCCTGACCACCAATGTGCCCTATGGCTATGTAAAAGACCTGGAGAACCCCCGCCGCTGGGTGGTTGACCCGGTAGCCGCTGATGTGGTGAAACGCATCTTCGACCTGTGTATGAAGGGCCGTGGTCCCATGCAGATCGCCAACCAACTGAAAGCGGACAAGGTGCTAACGCCCAGCGCATACAGGGCCTTGCAGGGCATCAAGACCCCAAACAAGAAACCGGAGGACCCCTGCGACTGGCACAGCAGTACCGTTGTGGCGATTCTGGAACGGCGGGAGTACACGGGCTGTACGGTGAACTTCAAGACCTATACCAACTCCATCTGGGACAAGAAGCAGCGGGACAATCCCCTTGAGAAGCAAGCCATCTTCCCCAATACACATGAGGCCATCATCGAGGAAGCCGTGTTTGAGAAGGTACAGCAGGTGCGCCAGCAGCGGCATCGCAAGACCCGTACAGGCCGAAGCAGCATCTTTTCCGGGCTGGTGTACTGTGCCGACTGCGGTGAGAAGCTGTATTACGGGGCGACGAACAATTACCGACCGGAGGGCGCGTTCTTTGACTGTTCTCTCCATTAGAAGCACAAGGACAAGTGCGGTACTCATTACATCCGGGAAACCGTACTCAGCCACATAGTCCTGAAACACATTCAGGCTGTGACGGGCTACATTCTGCGGCATGAGGCACATTTCCGTGCAGTGATGGAGGAACAACTCTGGCTGGAAAGCAGTGAGCAGATCCGCATCCGAAGGAAACGGCTGGAACGGAACGAAAACCGCATCGCTGAACTGAAACGGCTGTTCATCCGGATTTACGAGGACAACGCCTGCGGACGGCTGAGTGATGAGCGCTTCGATATGCTGAGCCTGACCTATGAAACGGAGCAGAAGCAGTTGGAGACCGAGTGCGTAACTTTGCGACAGGAAATTGAAGTACAGGAACGACAGAACGAAAACGTTGAGAAGTTCATTCAGACGGCGCACAAGTATGTGGGCATCGATAAGCTGGACGGCTACGCTCTGCGGGAACTGGTGTCCGCCATCTATGTGGACGCACCGGACAAATCCAGCGGGAAGCGTGTGCAGCACATTCACATCCAGTACGATGGGCTGGGCTTCATCCCGCTGAATGAGCTGATGAAAGAGGAAACGGCGTGACCGAAGTCACGCCGCACCCTTTGAAAACTCAAGGTTTTCACCATTTTTTCATTTTACTGTTTTACGACCACCCGGCCAATGAGGTGACCATTATGAAAGAGGGGCACCCAGAAGCGGGTACCCCTCTATTTTGGTGGGTCAGGTTGGAATTGAACCAACGATGTTTCAGATGTCACGGTTTTACAGACCGCTGCGATCGCCAACTACGCGCACTGACCCATATGGCGGAGAGCGCAGAACTCGAATCTGATATCACTTCTGATACGATCCGCTTAGCGGGCGGTCCCCGGGCCTTCCGGGTTCACTCTCCAAATATGGCTGGGGTGGCTGGACTTGAACCAACAAATGCCGGTGTCAGAGACCGGTGCCTTGACCATTTGGCGACACCCCAGTATATTGGCAGGGATAGGGCGACTCGAACACCCACGGGCGGTTTTGGGGACCGCTGTTCTTCCGGTTAAACTATACCCCTGTATGATGATGGTGATGCCTGCGGGATTTGAACCCAGCATTACAAGCTTGAGAGGCTTGCGTCCTAACCAATTAGACGAAGGCACCAGATGGAGATACGGGTCGGATTCGAACCGACGATTAACAGCTTTGCAGGCTGTCCTCTTCAATCTCTTGAGTACCGTATCATGGCTGGGATAGTTGGATTCAAACCAACAGTGGCCGGCATCAAAGGCTGGTGCCTTAGCCGCTTAGCAATATCCCAGTATTATGGAGATCCGCGCCGGACTCGAACCGGTCATTGCAGCCGTGAAAGGGCTGTGTCCTAACCATTTAGACGAGCGGACCGTATGGCAGGGAGAAGTTCTCCCTGCATATTAAGCAACCGAGTGATCGGTAATGAGGATATCATCAATACGCACATGCAGCAGTGCAGCAAGGGCGATAAGATTATCTACAGTCGGCAGCGCAGTGCCGTTTTGCCACTTGTAAATGGCCTGCGGGGAATTGAAGCCGAATGCCATTTGTAGGTCATGCACCGTCAGCCCCGCTGCTTTGCGAAGCATCACAATATTGGTGCCTGTGCGAGCAAGGTTGATCGTTGGAATGTTCATTCTCAAATACACCTCCTATCTGAATTATTTGGCCTCATGGGCATGAAAAAGCCGCTTGTCTGCACTCAAGACAAGCGGCTTCAATAATTCAGAGAAGGAGATCCTGATAGACCGATTCTTTCAGGTCAACAGGTACTCAATCCGATCATATTCTTCTGCTTATCTTGATATGGGCGTGCTTCGCAAAAGCTATATTCCTCGCACTGGAAGATAGCCTGCCATTCGCTCATATAGAAGATAGCGGAAGAAATAGTCTTCATGGTTCTGCGTCCTTTCTGTAGAGATTTGTTCTTGGTTTCTGACTGTACTATACCACAACTCTTTCGGTTTGTCATTCAACTTGTGGTTAAATATCGCTGTTTTCTGGAGAGATGACACCATTCTCAACATAGTATCGGTAGCTGCCGTCGATATTGACCTTGCCCCAGTGCTTAATATCATCATTCTCTTCAAGCTCATCTGGATGGATACAAAAGTCGTCGATCTGGTCGCCATAATCCTCGTCGGCATATACCTGACAATAGTATCCGCCTTCATTAGGCTCACAATCTGGTGTTGCAGAAACATAAAGGCCCCTGTACTCCATGGTCATCGACTCCTTGTACAAAAAATGCGGTCCCAATATGTCAGAATGCACAAACCGTTTCAAGTGCAGTTTTCACCCATTACACCAGGCTACAGCCTCTTTGAATTGCTCCCATGTAATAGCTGTACCGTATTCATCATAGATGCTGAACTCGGGATTGTCGCGGAGCCACTGCTCTACGGAGAAAATGTCTCGAAACCCGTTCTCGACTCTCCAGGAAAAATGACCGGCTCTTGCTGTGCCGATCACGACGGACGCACTTTCCGGTTCCTCAATCTGAAAGAGGAACTGATTTGAGATTTTATTAAGCAGTTCATCCATGGTGTCCTCCAGGTCAGAAGTGACGGGGATTTCTTTGATCCGGTTGATGCAATCCGCCTGGATTGCGATTAGCTTTTCCTGAAGAGCAGCCACTTCTTCAACGACCTGTCGTTTCATAAATTCATATTGCGTACTCATTGTGTTTCCTCCCATGAGTCATGACTGCCGTGCTCTGCCTTCAAGGCATCTCTATGCGCAACCTCTTCAACAAGATAGTCAGCCTGTGCGACCGTGGATTTTTGTTGTTAAGCTTTACATCCAGAACCGTCCGGACAGACACCCGAACGCGATGGAAACCACGCCCTGGATCATCAGGAACAGCCCCGCCAGAACGGACAGCGTCACCGCCGCAGCCAAGGGGTCCATAAAGGAGAGGAAACCAGCCGCCGCCATCAGCAGGCCGAAGGCTGTCACCCAGCCCCAACCCCGCACTCCAAACCGGCGCAGATCAAAGGAGTTTACAAATTTCGTGATGCCGGAGAACAACAGCCACATACCCAGAATATAGGGCAGAGTCATCATGGTGAACATCTGGTTGCACAGCAGGAAGATGGACAGCAGCACCGTAAGGATGCCATCCACCAAAAACCATCCGGAACCGTAAATACTGCTGCCCGCCGTGGCAAAAATGATAATATCTACCACACCGGAAAATAACATGGCCATTCCTAACAGGAAGGACAGCCCGCTCAGGGTAGCGCCGGGATGGAGCATACACGCACCACCCGCCACGATCAGCAGCACACCTGCCACGATCCACAGCACGCGGGAAACGGTTTTATTCATACATCATACCTCCTAAGGAAAAAGAGGGGAATCCAACTTTCCTCCCGTCGATCCATTCGATCTTGTTTCGTATCCCCGCCCGGAAACCGGACGGAAATACGACGCAGGACCGCCGTTAAAAGAAACCGGTCGGGACCCGTCCTTGCGGGCCCCGACCATTTGGTCACTCAATGGCGATAGCGGTCTGAGCAGGCACCTGCTTGACCTCGGCCTTGGGGACGAACAGCTTCAGAACGCCGTTCTCATACTTGGCCTTCACATCCTGAGGCTCCACATCCTCGCCCACATAGAAGCTGCGGCTGAGAGAACCGGCGTAACGCTCCTGGCGGATATAACGGCCCTTCTTATCCTCCTCGTCCTTGTCCAGTCCCTTGGCGGCGCTGACGGTCAGGCAGCCGTCCTGCAGCTGGATCTCTACCTCGTCCTTCTTAAAACCGGGCAGGTTCATGTCGATCTCGTAACCGTTCTCGACCTCCCGCACATCGGTGTTCATCAGGTTCTTCGCATGCTTGCCGTACAGCTCATGTTCGGCCTTCGGGAACATTGCGCTATTAAAGAAATCATCAAACAGGTTCTCACTAAAAATACTGGGTAACATAAATTGTTCCTCCATTCAATTCCCGCTCTCGGTTCCGGGAGAAGCTCCCGGTCCGGAGCTTGAGTATTTATAATTTGATTTGATCTCTTGGGGGGGATCTCTTTATCCCTCTCCCTAAGATCGTGTTCATTATAACCCCGTTTTTAGCAATGTCAATATACGAGTGCCAACGTTTACAAAATCAGCGATCTTTGTTCACACTTTCCTGCTATTTTTGAGTATTCGTTTTGTTATATTCGATTTTTCTTTGGTTTCGATTTAAATTATCGTCATTTTGTTTATAAATTAAAAACTCGCATCCCGACTTCTTTACATAGAGGGCGCCGGCCTCAGTCAAATCAACAGAGACTTCCTTGCCGGCTTCTTCCCAGGATACGGTGTAACCGGCATCCGGCGCTTCGTATAACCACCAGCCGATATTGTCATACTGGTCTTGCATAGTGTACTTCAGCAAATCGCGCAGTGCGAGCAGGTAGAGATTGTCCTTGTCGAAGGCAGGAAAACCATCGCACATTTTACTGAGGGCCTTATCGAACTCATCAATACGAGCCTCCTGCTGGCGTATCTTCTCAATCGTGCTCAAAAACAGTGCTTTTGGCAGCACAGGCAGCACTCCTTTCTTATTCATGCGCGGATAGGATTTCTTTCAGCGTTCTCGGCTCGTAGCCCATGTAAGGCATCATGCAGCCGACATTGATGGCGCGAATGGGCTTTCCTTGTTGAACATTCAGTTTCTTGTTCTCGTTGAGCTCTTTGACGCATTTCTGGAAGAATGCCTCTTCCACAGTATTATGAGTATGGGCGTAGAGAAGAATCGATCCGCGATGCTGGCCGTTCCACATCAGGATGGGATAGTGCATCAAGCAGAGCTTGTATGTCTTTCCATCAAAGGAATCGGCAATCTCCCGGTAGTCAGTGATTTCCTCAAAGAGCCGCTGATAGCGATAGTCGGACAGGTCATCGTGGTTACCGCGAAACAAAATCTTCTTGCCCTTCAACTGGGCAACCAGCGCGAGTAGTGCATTGTTCTTACCCCGCATGGCCATATCGCCCAGGATATAGACGGTATCACCGTTGTTGATCTTGGCGTTCCAGCGCTCGAGGATGTACTGGTTCATCTCTTCTACCGTAGCGAACGGGCGTCCGTCGTAGTTTCTGCCTTCATCTGTCTGGTTGCGGTTGAATAGGTGCAAATCTCCAATGTAATAATTCATCCGATCCCTCCTCAGGTGATACGGTAGATCACACGAATCTGAGAGGCAGCCCGATCGCCGTAGGACTGATCCGTCCGGTAAGGGAGCGCATCATTGAAGCACTCAACCTGATACTTCAGGCGCTCCACCATGGCCCGGATGTTCTCTGTGTTTGCAAAGGTATCGTTCCAGCGATAGAGCACATACTCGCTTCGGGCAGCCTGAGGCAATTCGAGCAACTCGTGAGCGGTCAGGTATTCGTAGATTTCGTCAATCTTTTGCTCTTCATAAGCTGCGATCTGGTTGCGGGTGACATAGTATTCCATCTGGTACGGGCCGTTGAGCAGCCGTTCAAAATCATCGAGATTCCCGGCAACATAGAAGCGCTCCAGTCGAAGACTATCCTCTCGGCCTTCAAAAGTGCTTGCAAGCAAAAGCTGCTGCGTGCTCTCAGCCAAGTCATCAAAGCTAATGGCCCATGCTCCGTTCACCCGATCCTCCAGCAGTCCAATAAAACTGCGTGAAATGGTGGCGAGATATTGATGCCGCAATTTGCCGTCAATATCCTTGGTATGAAAGTCGATGTTGTACCACTTACCCTCGTACTTGGCCTCGACCATGAAATCATAATAGGTGCTCATGAGATATCATCTCCATTCTTTTGGTTTGGTGCATCGTCCAGAAGTCCCAGCGCTTCTGCAATCTCCGCCTGACGATGCATGCGGCGAATCATGTCCTTTTCTGCCGCAACGGAGGCTTCGTGAGGGATCATAGTGTAGTCATTATGCATGATCCGAATCTTGCCCACTTCTTTCTCGGTGTGGTAGTGGGCGAAATACCAGCGCTCATAATCGAGCTTCGCCTCGATCTGCTCCAGCCATACTTCGGTAGACTTGTCCACGGTACTCTGATCGATCATGGGCAGAAAGACTTCGGTCGGCTCATACTTCAACGGGCCGGTATGAGACAACACGATATCAATCTTCCAGTTGCGCTCGGCGAGGACGCGCTCCACCTTGGCTTTGATTTCTTCGGAAGGCTGTTCATCTGGGAACCAGCTCCAACCACGGGCCAGACGATAGTATTTATCCACGCTGTAGGCGCCGCCGATGACAATGCAGGAATTGCCATTGAAGTCATAGACCTCGCCGTCAATGGCGAACAGGATATTAGGATAAGCCGGCTGCATCCATACCTTGCCACCGTGATATTCAGCGACCTCATAACCGAGCTCTTCGGACGGGCGCATCTCGTGATTGCCGTGTAGGCAGAAGAATGTGATGGGTACCTGGGCAAGTTGGTCTTTCTTCTTTCGGTCCCTGCGGTCATTGTAGTAGTTCAGCCCTGCGTCGCCCAAGATCACAAAGGTGTTTTCCGGTTCAACCTCTCTGCGTGCGCAGAACTCGATCACGCGCTCAAATTGCCCATGGGTGTCGCCAGTCATATATACTTGGTTGCGAGGGGCCAGGATTTCCAGCAGATGGGCTCGCACTTCTTCCTCAGAATAGTATGGGCCCTCTTGTGCTTCTTCGAGCATGGCCATCAACTCTTTTGCTGCTTCTTCTCTGTCCATTTTTATTCACTCCTTTTCGTTGGCAGGAGTTTGGATACTCCCAATACCACTTACGGATGACAGGATTGCTTAACAACAGAATCAAACGAAATTGGCGCGACGATGGAGCTACCCATTGCCGCGCCTTTCTTACTTAACCCATTGCCAGCTCCTGGCTCTGGTTGTCCTTGGCGACAATCTCTTCAATCAACTTGCTGTCATGGCGCATGATGTAATCAAAGGTGTCTTTGAGGGAGAGGAAGAGACGGGGCTGTGTATGGAACTTCTTTGTGCTCCCGCGCTCGGTGACGAGATTGATATGCTCCAGCCGAACAGGCCGCAAACTCATGTCGATACGCCACTTGCCGGCTATGGTCTGCAGCGTGAAATATCGCATGTCATATTCGAAGGGCAGACAGTGCTGCGTACAGAGCTGAATCAGTGTGTCCGTAGTCTCGCCGTGTCGCTCCTTATTGGTGATAGGAATTGAGAATTTTACATCCAGCTTGGGACTGGGTCTGCAATGGCGGCAAGGAGAATAGCCGGCTCGCACAGCGTCCTGATACCGCGCAAAACCCCTGAGTTGGTTGAGCCCAGTAATCTTTGAGCAGTTTCTTGTGTGGAAGGTGCTATACCCCTTGCTTGCCCAGAAAGCAAGACCGGGTTGCGAAAGGGCCATGACGGTATTGCGCTCAGCCTCCGTCAAATCGCCGCGCTTGAAAGCTGTTTCGCGTTCTTCCTTAGCTCGCTTGAACCGACCTAGGGCCTTTCGTTCTTCGCCGTTCAGATTGCGGTTTTCCGCTTTCTGCGGCTTGTTTTGCTTTATCGGCAAAGAAATACGCTTGCGCTCTATCGGCACGGGCTTACAATGTTTACAGGGCCGGCGTCCGCTCTTCAAGCAGGTCTCATAGGATACGGTACCCTGAATGTCAAAGGATAGCAGCACATGGGAGCAGTTTCGTGTATGAAACACCTTGGACTGCTTGGAATACACATAATTGTAATCAGATCGGGTGATGGAGTCCTGGTTACGATCCCAAAGCGCATCCAGAAATTCATCATGGCAGCAGGCGCAGGGTTTATACCTCTTCCGGATCGGTGCCTTAAACGAAGTGTATGCCGGCAGGTAACGGTTATCCGGAAGCAGCTCGCAATCAGAGTGGTGCAGCAGCTGGGTTGAGGTATCGTAGAGAAGCGGAAACACCGGTGATCCTTTCAGAGCAGTGGTGTCCTTTACCCACTTCTTGGGTGGCGCCTGCAGATTTCTTTGCTGGAAATCGATGCTTTGAACGAGAGCCTGTATCGCCAAAACATCATTGATGGAACAGTGTGCAGGCTCTGGCGTCGTGATATCTCTTGCCGCACAAATCTTATAGGGGCTTCCTACGGCACCTTTCTGACCGGCCAGGAACCCGTAGATGTAGTCAGAGAGGAATACTACCTTAGAGGCCCGATCACGGATCTGTGCTACCTTGGTGAACATGGTATAGAGGGCATAGGCCTCCTGGTGCCACCAGCAGAGAATGTCCTCGGGCTGTAGCCAGTGCTCAAAGGCGTCAAGTGCCGGATAGAGCGAATCTGCATTCAGAAAGTTGTCACGAGTCCAACCGGAGAAGGCCATGTGATCCCACTTCTGGAAGGTGATATCCTTGGGCCGAAAGAGTACAGAGAAGGAATCCACCGTCTGCCATTCTTCATCTACACGGATTGCCGCAAGCTGTGTTGGCCAGTGGTTTCCATGGCGATTTGTAACCCACTCCATATCGATCAGAACATACATCTCTGTCACCTCTCCTTTGTGAGACCTATCGGATTATGGCCATAGCATACAATAGAGGGTGTCCAAAAGAACGGACAGCACATATGTGTACCCTGCGGGGAGGTAGTAATTACAGTACAACGCCGTGGTTTTTTCAAAAACTATGTTGCACTTTCTCTGTTTTGGTGTCTCATATATGGGGGATCAAAATGAACATATTGCAAAAGCTGTTTCAAGGAAAATGCATTCCTGTTTCAGAGCATGGCGGGAACTCATCTTGTGAATATGAGGTAGCCGTGGAAAAACTTTGTAAGATTGCAGAAAACCTGCGACAATATGGCGTGCCGGAAGAGCTGATTTCTGCGCTTGATAAAGCGGAGAACGAGATCCTTGCATTGGAAGAGAAGCGGATGTTCCGTTTTGCGATTCGATATCGAGCAGAATTACAGCGAGAGCTTATGCGAAAGGGACAGGCCATTGCGGCCTGCCCCTTTCGCTATTATGCGGTTTTCTTCTTCCGTTCCTGCTCCCGTTCAACCTGTTCATAGGAGCCGATGTACCCAAGTCTGTATTCCAGAAGAAGCGTGTGGTCGATCATACTCATGCTCTCAAGCCCTCCGACTGCGTCAATAACCCTCAGCGCCGCACGATAGCCACAATAGAAAGCGTGGCAGGCAAAGGAGTGAATGCGTTGGCCCCAAGCGCATTCCAACGAGACAACATGCTCCTTGTTTTCATCCGTCAGCTCCTCGCCCAGCTCCTTCCCCAGGCGGAGAATCTCGTCGTTGCGGGCGTAGTAGTCTACATGGCGCTGCATACCGGGCATCTCCATAAGGCTTTTCATGAGGTAGCGATCGAAGCCATCCTCTGTTATCCCATTCCCACTGAAGAACAACTGGAAGCCAGAGAACAGGCCCGCTTCAAACCCATAGTGGGAGGCGTATTTGCGATTCTGCTGATAGCGCTCTTCCATCGTCTTCAACTTCTCCATTTGCTCGGAACTGAGCACTTTGGGCAACTCCAATCTTGCCGCATCATACTCGCCCTCTTCCGTTGCGAATGACTCTACTGCCCATGCATCGTACTCCTCGCAGATATATGCGTCGTAAGTGGAGTCGAGGGCACGCCTTTTCATGTTTTCCAGCATACTTGCTACGCTCATTTTTACTATCTCCTTTGTACTATATTGATACTAATCGTACCAGATAAGTACATAATAAGGGGAAGTAAGCGCAAAACCTGTCGAATCATGGGGAGTGCGCAAAAAAAGATATGCACCTACCGAAAACCGGCAGGTGCATGGCTTAGCAGATTCGTTTTATGACAGGTATCGCATTGAGTGCGATCTCCACACAAGCGTCCTCTTGGGCTTTTGTCAGGCCCATATTCTCAAGTTCCCGGCGTACTCTGCGCTCGAGGGGAAGTTCAGTTTTACCGGCGAGGTAATCCAGGGACACATCGAGTATATCCGAAATGTTGTCTAACAGAGCGTAACTGGGTCGTCTGGTACCATTTTCGATATGGCGCAGAGACTCCGTGGCAATGCCAAGCTGCTCAGAGAGTTGTTCCGCAGTCAGTTTCCTGAATTGCCTCGCAGTCCGTATTCGGTTGCCCATTACATGTAAATTGGTGCTCATTGAACATCTCCTACCTATCATTATCTTCCTTTAAGTATAGGAGATTAACGGCGACTCAAAAATGAGCAGAACAGTACGGATAATACCAAATTAGTACGATTGCAGGAATTATCGTTGACAAGAAAAAGGACGCCTTCTACCAGTATAAGCAGAAGGCATCCTCATGTTGATTGGTTATTAGATGTAGAATTCTTTCAGATCGTCCAGTCGAAGGCAGGCGAGGCGCCGCAGCTCTGTCTTATTCCCGCACCCACAATCGATATCGATCAGCCCGTTTCCATGCCAGACGGCGAAGGGACTTTCCATATCGCCACTCATGTAGCAGGTGGGCGTATGGCCGACGACTGCGATGCGATCCTCGAAGTACGGAGGATCATCCAGTTTAGGCCTCCTCCAAATTCGATCATCCGGGTCATCTGACGGCATGGCATGAACCAGATGGAATTTGCGGTCGCCAACCTCAACATCAAAATGATCCGGCAGCGTACTCAGGAAATGTATGATCCTGCTTCGCTCAGCGAGCGAACATACATAGAGCAGCTCTCGATATGTATTACTTCCACCATTCTCTAGCCATAACCGTCTGCTTCCATACACACTGTTGGGGCCAAGGGTATCCAGACACATTTGCTCGTGGTTGCCTAGTAGCATGAACATGTTCGGTGTGTCCTTGATGATTTTGAGGATCTCCACGCCTCCTGGATGGCGATCTATCACATCGCCTATGATGTATAGCGTATCGTCTGAAGAGAAATTGATCAGGTCGAGCATCGCCTTGAAGCGATCCAACTCGCCATGGATGTCGGACATACAATATATCACTTGCGATGCCTCCTATTACAATAAATTTGGACAGGAAAGTCGGGCAGCCAGTCCGGCTTCCTTTCCGTCTCATGCCTAAGCTACAATAAGGGGAGCAACTGGCTGACCAATGCCTCCTTGGGCTTCCATGTCCGAACGAAAGACTGTCAGCCATCCCCTTATTGCAGCGTTCGATTTGAGCAGGTTGAGCCATAGAGTTCGCGTCACCCAATAGATTGAATCGGCAATGAGAAAAAAGATGGATTCCGGTTGCGATTCACAAATTGGAGGAATACAAATGAACTCTGTTGGCATTGACATTTCCAAAGGCAGAAGCACGGTTGCCGTCATGCGTCCCTTTGGGGAGGTCGTTATCTCACCCTTTGAAGTCCGTCACACCGACAGTGAACTGAGCGAACTGGCAAGGCAGCTCAAAAGCCTGGACGGTGAGACTCGTGTGGTCATGGAGGCCACGGGAAATTACCATGCGCCGGTGGCAAAGCTGCTTCACGACGCAGGGCTGTATGTTTCCGTCATCAATGCAAAGCTGGTGCACGGCTACGGGAACAACGATTTGAGGCGGGTCAAGACTGACAAGAAAGATGCTGTCAAGCTGGCAAACTATGGCCTTGACCGCTGGCTTACTTTGCCGAGATATGTCCCGGAGGAAGATACCCGGCTGCTGCTGAAAAACTGCTACCGCCAGTACAGGCAGTATTCCAAGGTACAGACGATTCTGAAAAACAATCTGATCTCGCTGCTGGATACGGTGTTTCCTAACGCCAACCGCCTGTTTTCAAGCCCGATCCGTGTGGATGGGAGTGAAAAGTGGGTGGATTTTGTGGCTGAATTCTGGCATTGCCGCTGTGTCAGTGAGAAATCCCAAAAGGCATTCACAAACAAATACCAACGTTGGTGCAGAAAGCACGGCTACAACTTCAGTGAAGCAAAGGCGCATACCATTCACGCCGAGGCCTGCGGACACATTGACGTCATACCAAAATCTGAAACGACCAAGCTGCTCGTGGAACAGGCGGTTGCGCAGCTCAGAGCAACCTCTGCCGCGCTTGCTGCGCTCAAACACGAAATGCAAGCATTGGCTTCCATGCTGCCGGAATATCCCGTTGTCATGGACATGTTCGGCGTAGGCCCGACTCTCGGCCCGCAGCTCATAGCTGAAATCGGAGATGTACGCCGCTTCTACTCGAAGAAAGCGCTTGTGGCCTATGCTGGGCTGGATGCTCCGCCAAACGATTCCGGTGATGTGACCGGCAGGCACAAGAGCATGAGCAAAGTCGGTGCGTCGTCTCTACGGCGGACACTCTTTCTTGTTATGAGCGTCTATTTGCAGACCGCACCGCTGGATGAACCGGTCTACCAGTTCATGGACAGGAAACGCGCTGAGGGTAAGCCCTACCGCATCTACATGATGGCCTCTGCCAACAAGTTTCTGCGGATCTACTACGCCACTGTAAAAGCCTATCTGGAGTCACTGGAACACACCGCCTGATCTCGCCATAAAGCATTGGCTGGCCGCCGTTTCAATTCTGAGATGCGAAACGGCTTGGTTTGGCGCGGCCTTTTTGCGCACCGCATTACCTTGAAATTTCTACTTGACTTTTCTTAGCAGGTCTTCTGAAAAAGTCAAGACTTGATTTGTTTTGAAATCCCTCTATAATCGCCTGTAAAGAACACGAAAGAGGAGTAGAGAAGATGAACCAATCCGTATTGCCCGGTTTCGAGTTCCTGCTGATGGTGACAAAGGAAATTATGCAGGAGTATCCGAAAGCACAGACTGTTGGCGAACTGGATGAAATGCTCCTGAAGGTCTGTCATGAGGCAAATAACGAGTCGATATCGGATTCTGAATTCCGTGGCATGATCTACGACCTGATGCTCAGGAAAGTAGAGCTCATGGAGGATCGGATGCCAAAGGTCCAGCTTACCTAAAGATATCGCACTCGCTGTCCAATAGAACGGACATACCCTACAATACCATTTTTCCTCTTCACTATCAAGAGGTTGAAGGCCCCCGACATCGTTATGGATGCCGGGGGCTTCTTGTTAGCTCACTTGCACATACTGAGTTTCGATGACTTCACTGGGAGGCACGGAAGCAAAGGGCTGTCGGGACCATGCGGGGGCCATAACAGGAAGCAGAGAGCCGGACTCGGCCAGTTCATAGGCACGCAGCATATCTTCCGCAGACAGGTTCGGGGTCCGGGTACGAGGCGGTGCAATCTTGGTCAGATCAAAGATGATCGCGCCCTGCTCAGGCCAGGGCACGCCATAGAACCGGCGCGGCGTCTTCGCGGTTTCCCAGCCCAGCTTGCTCCGGATGATGTGGGTGAGCATCCGGTTACTCACAGTCGTCCACTTTTTTTGACCTTTCAGATCATCGGCAGTGCGACCGGCCATAAAGGGCACGGCGCACTTGTCCTTCGGATCACAGGCCTGAATGGCCAGCGTGCAGCCATCCGAGCTGATCAGCAGACGAATATGCTCCGGATAGCCCAACTCAGCGGCACTCAGATTATTGAACCGGATGCTCGAGTGGGCGATGCGCGCCTCAGCGGCGCTGAAGGTGCGAAGGGTCGGGTTGACAATGCGGAATTCAGACATGCAGGCATTCATACATCAATGTCCTCCTTGAATAGTATCGGATGTAGTGAGGAGAGAATTCCCTCTCCAGTAATTTCTTCGAGAATAACAGCTTCGCGATCGGGCATAGAGATCCGGTTCTTTGCCTCACGCCACTCCTCCTTGGAGATCAGAGGCGGGTGAACATCACGCATCCGGTACCGTTCCACCTGGCCCAGATTGCGAACGCGCTTGTGAGCGAACAGGTCTACACATAGGCTCTTTTGCATAATCACATCTCCACAGTATCGGTCGTTACCGAGAATGTAGGTGACGGAAGAGAGAGTCCAGCACGGCTTCTTTCCTGTGGGAGTGGGGACACCTTCGTCCGTTAGTGTCTTTGCGATCTCATATGGGGTTTTACCCCCGAGATAGAAGGCGAAGATCCGAATAACTACACTGGCTTCCTCCTCATCCACGACAAGCTTGCCATCATCATTCTGATATCCGTAGGGCTTAACCAGTTTGGGGATGCCCTTAGCAAATCGCTGTCGGATACCCCAGGCAACGCTGATGGACTTGTTGACGCTCTCGTCCTGTGCAAATGCGGCCAAAACGGTTAGGAGCAGTTCGCCATTTTGGGATAGCGTGTTGATGTTCTCTGTTTCAAAGTAGATGCCAACGGGTGGCGATAGGGCTCTCAGGTCACGGGCGTACTTGATGCAGTCCACGACATTACGGGCAAAACGACTGACAGACTTTGTGACGATGAGGTCGATCTTGCCGGACTTACAGTCCTCAATCATGTTGTTGAAGTCCTTGCGGTTCTTCACCGAAGTTGCTGAGATGCCTTCATCGGCATAGATGCGAACCAGCGTCCAATTCGGGTGCTTGGCAATGTACTCGTTGTAGTACTGTTGCTGGATTTCAAAACTCTCCGCCTGCATTTCGGACATCGTACTGACTCGGCAGTACGGAGCAACCCGATAGATAACATCGTCGGAATGCTGAGGAGCCATGTCCTCTCGGGCAGGCATTCGCTCTACCTGTTTCCCATCATGGAACGCCTCGCGGATCCTTTGCTTGCGATTCTCGTTTTTACTTTCCTGGGCCAAAATCATTTTCTCCTTCCTTATGGTATCTGGAATAGAAGAAGGCGTGAGGCGGGGGCAGCTGGATCTTTCCCTGAAGGGTATAGACTCTGATCCCATGCCGGTTCAGCTTCTGGCCAATCAAGGTGCAGCCCTCAGTGCTCCTTGATAATCTGGATGGATCAACAATCAGCACGCAATCATAGGCGCCGTGTTTTCCATCTCGGATCAGCGTTTTGATGCTCTGCCGCTGCGGGTCAGTGCCACTTTCAAAAACAGTCACTTCTGCCACGACGGTAAGGCCGAGATCCTCAGCAGCCTTTCGCAGCATCTCAAGTTGGCTGTTCATGGCTATTTGGTTGGGTTCATTTGCGGTGCCGCCAATGCGGCAATATATGCAACAACGACTCATTCGCTTTCGTCCTCCAATTCATATTTCCGTACAAGACGGTAGAATGTAGATGCGCTGATCCCGAGCTGTTTATAGCACTGGACAGCGGTGATTTGGCCCTGCTTCCACTGGGGGTAGTAGGTATCCCAGCCTTCGACGGTGCATCGTGGCCGGCCAAACTTGACGCCTTTCAGGTGTGCAGCGGCAATGCCCTCTGCCTGTGCCTTAGACTTGGTATCGACCTCGAGCTGTGCTCCAAAAGAGAGCACAGCGAGGACGATATCGGTGATGACGCTGCCAAGCAGGTCCTTATATTGGGTGGTGTCGAGGATGGGGGTGTCCAGAACAACGATATCAACACCAAGAGTCTTTGTGAGAAACTCCCATTCCGCGCGGATGGCAGAGTAGTTGCGACCGAAGCGGTCGATGCTTTTGACAACTAACACATCTCCTTTTCGCAAGATGGTGTTGCGCAGGGCCAAATAGTTGGTTCTCTCAAAGCTGCGGCCACTCTGCTTGTCCACATAGATATCACGCTCTTCGATCCCAGACTCCAGGAGTTCCAGAACCTGTCGGTCCTCATTCTGATCCGTGGTGGACACGCGAGCGTAACCAAAGCGTTTGTTACTCATATGCTCACCCCTTGGTCCGGAACATTCCCATAACGCCACCGAGCTCGGCGAGGTCATCTGCAGCAAGGCTTGATCCATTTGTCTCCGGAGCCGGAGTTTGCGCCGAGATCTGCAACTCGCCGCTGGAGATCATTTCGGTAATGATCTCCTTCACAGTGCTTGCAATCCACTCCTTGCTATGCTCATCAGCAACCTCAGGGCAGCTGGTGTAGTGTAGTATGGCGCTTACAACCAGTTCAGACATACTGCGTGGTCGCTGGCGAAGGATTTCCAGAGCACGCCGGTGCCGAAAGTCCATCTCATTGAACTGAAGGACCACACGGGCCTTTTTATTGCTGCCCATTTGCCGCCACCTCACTCTGGTAGAGGAGCTCATAGCCGCGAGCATTGGCATGAATATCCTCGATAAAAATGGGGAAAGCTACTTTGTTACCGCGTTCGATCATTCCACGCAGGAGCAAGGAACCGCCACCAGCAAAGACGCATTTACTGGTGGAGACATCAACGCCTCGCTCACGCAGGAAGTTGTAGAACTCCGTAAGGAAGTCATTGGTCATGGTACGGATCAACTGCTGTACCTCGCCGGGAAGGACGTTGGGTTGGTTTCGGATGACCTCGTCGATATCGCAGTCTTCCAGGATCCGGGCATAGAGCGCATTACACTTGCTTGCGATACCGTTGTAGAGGGTAATGACACCCTTCTCGAAGCTCTCTACCACCGCCAGATCCGGATGGCCGCTGCGCAGCTTCAGGACATCGATGGTAAAGCCGCCAATGTCAATGATATAGGCGACGGAATGAGCTTTCAGCGTGCCGAACTGGGTAACGGCAGCCGCAAATGCCTGGGGATAGCTGAGTACCTTGCTGACCCGGATCGAGTAGTACTTTCCGTTATACTCAAAATCCACGATCTCGCGTCGGCGCAGGAAGTACTGCTCGAAACGGCTGTGCAGCTGCTCATAGTGTGCGGGAGGCAGACCCACAAGCAGGGTAATGTCAATGGGATCGAGTGTCTCGGGCACCTTGCGGCGCTCCAGCTCCTTGGCGATGGCAAAGAGGGTGAGGACATAGAAACGCTCATCCTCCGTCTTATCGCGGAGATAGGCGATGCGCTGCTCTGTCAGCGTATAGTACTTGTTGTTCCAGCAGATGTAGTCCGTTTTGAAGCCCTGGAGCCCCTCGGATACAATCAGGCCGGAAGTGAACAGCGCGTTGGGGGTCTTAATCGACTTATTGCCGTGATCGACAGAAATAATCATGGAAATTTACCTCCTTATCCGGTGAAACAAGGCGAGGCGGGAAGCCCCGCTTGATGTGTCTGTTAGTATTTACGCATAGTGTTTTCTTAGAACAACAACTACGCAAAATGTTTTTCTGCGTGTAGTTTAGTGGTCTTGCAGAAGACCCCGGAGCTTCTTGAGGGCTCCGTTGACCGACTTCAATGCAGCGTTCATATGGCAGCCTTCCCGCCTTGCAATCTCACGGATTGACATATTATCCATGAGCATACGGATGCGGCGCTGCTGGATGGGCGTCAACTGAGAAATCGCCGCATAGAGCTCTACGACCTGCTCGTCCCAGATCAGAGCGTCCTCAAGCTCGTTAAGCGTAAAGTGCTGCGGCATTTCCTCCAGATCGTCCATCGGGGTCCAGTCGCGGTGATATACTTCCTTTCGATGAATACGCTGAGTTTCGTTCTGCAGCGCACGCCATTCTTCGTACAGCTCATCGCTGACGGGAATTTCCTGATAAATGCCATAGTAGTCCTTGATTTTGATTGTCTTCATGTGTTACCTCCAAGTCGTTTCATTAGCGGATGCGGACGAACGACTTGAAGGGGGCGCACGGGCCCAGTAGCTGGCTCTTGACATGGATTACGCTCCCAATCAGGGCAACAAAAAGCCGGCCACTCTCGTTTTCGAGAATGGTCGGCTCTTTGTTCCGGTATTGGCTGGCGCACAAGGGTATGAAAAAAGCCCCTCGGATCATGGACCCGAGAGGCTATAGGTGCTCCAGCATAATCCATTATACCGGCTGAGTCTCTACACTACAATTTCGTTTGGCTCTCAATTTCCTCCCAATTTTCTATCATGTTTTCTCTCATCTGACTGCCACATTGTCTCTCATTTGTCTCTCACGAGACTTCCACCTGAGCGGTGACGCTACCGCTTTGCTGCAGGTGCTCCCTGATGATCAGATCAGGGATTACGACACACCAGAGGCTTGCCGCATAGGCACGGATAGCTGGCTTGATGTGCCGATAGTATGTAGATGAGGAGATTCCGAGGTTGAGATATGCTTCCTCATTTGAGGTGCAGTAGACATCAAAGTACCTTGCCTGGAGGATGTTGAAATAGGTGCCTCCATTGGGCGGCGTGTCCTTCACGAGCACCAGGGCATCCTCCATAACGGACAGAAGCTGCATGGAGTGGCCCATCTCGGCAAGGCGATCGGCGATGCGTTTCCGGTCAGTGTCACGGTCATAGTCGATGGCCAGATTGATGAAGTCGGAGATGCTTTGCCGTCTACCTTCATAGCACTCTTCTTCCATCTCACCGATGCGAGAGGCAGTCCTTCGAACGGCGGGGCCGTAAATCTGGAGCAGCGCCAAAGTCTTATCAATATCCTCCTCGGTGAGGGTACTGGTGATGTCAAAGGTTTTCAAGTAGTTCTGGAATTTACTCATTATTCGTCCTTTCTGCCAGGCCTCTTTAATGGTAAAAGTTGAAGGAGCCAAGAACTTTGGCATAGGCCTTGGACTTATTGTGGAGGATGCGCTTTTCGCCGTCCGCCTTGACTTTACGATCTTTCAGGTAGAGATAGAGTGCGAAGGCTCCATTTTCCTTCACGACGATCAGGTCACCGTCATTGATCTCGGCTGCCCTATGACAGAACAACACGCTGCCGGTGGAAATACCGTGCTCCTGATAACGATGTCCATCGGCCATAATGCAAAAACACTTTTTGGGAATCAGACCAGAAAATCCGTCGATCTGGATGGAGCCATAGCCATTGCTCAAAATGGGGTGTCTGGCTTGAGTCGTTTCAACTGCTGCGTTTATAGTCAATACCTCCTCAGTGATACATAACAGAGGGCATCTTGTATTCAACCTCCCGATGGGCAGGCATCTTCAGCCCCGTGGTGAGTGCGGCGAAATTGATGGAATGGAGGCCATAGCGGCGACGGATGTCTTCCATGGTGCGCTCCAGGATGAGGCGCTTGTTGTGCTTGGTAAAGTCTGACCAGAGATCGAGCTGGATCGGCGTGTCAGACGGGATAAGGTCGATTGCGCTGATGGTCAGAGACCGGATATTGTTGTTCCAGGTATGCTTCTTGCAGAACAGTTCAAAGCCTGCCGCTGCAATTTCCGTGTAGCTTTGCGTTGGAAATGTCAGTTTTCCTTGGTATTCCCGATGCGAGAGGGTGTTGTCGCGGACGCTGATGCGGACCCGTGTGGCAGCCAGCTTATTCTTCCGGAGCTTCAGCCCAACTTCCTGAGAAAGCTCCATGAGAACATGGCGCACTTCATCTTTCGAGAGCAAGTCATCCGTGCAGGTAATGCCGTGACCAACGCTTTTGATGGGAGGATCATAGTCGCAGGGCATCACGCGGGACTGATCAAGTCCATTGGCGAAGATCCACAGTTTCTCGCCGTTGATTCCGAGCAGTCGGACAAGCATCTGACGATCTGCTTTGGCCAGATCTCCGATGGTGTGGATCCCGTAGCACCGCAGCCTTTCTGTGGTGGCTCGTCCAACACAGAGAAGTTCCGACGCTGGCAAGGGCCAGATTTGCTCCTTGAAGGACGCTTCCGTGATTTCTGTTACGGCATCCGGTTTCTTCATATCGGATCCCAGCTTGGCGAAAATCTTATTGAAGCTGACCCCGATAGATACGGTAAGCCCTACTTCTTCCTTTACTGCCTTTCGGATCTCGTTGGCTATCTCGGCCGGTGTCTTATGTGCCAAAAGGGGAGAGCCGGTGAGCTCAATCCAACTCTCATCGATGCCGAAGGACTCCACTTCCGGGGAATACCGCAGATAGATTGCACGCACAATCCTGGAAAACTTCAGGTACTGATCCATGTGCGGAGGGACGATCGTTAATTGCGGACACTTTTGGCGCGCCTCCCAAATCACTTCACCTGTCTTCACCCCACACTGCTTTGCCAACTGATTCTTTGCAAGAACAATTCCATGACGATCCTCCGTGCTGCCGCAAACCGCAATGTACTTTCCACGCAATTCCGGATGCAGCATACATTCAATACTTGCATAGCAGTTATTGAGGTCGCTATGCAATACAACCCGACCTCCCATATTCGGTGTGCCTCCTGTCTGTGGCTTTTAAGAAAAGTTCCAATCAAGTTCCTAAAAGTTCCTATTGACAAGTTCTACTTTCCAGAATATAATGAGGCTAAAGTTCCAACTAAGTTCTAAATAGTTCCATAAAAGTTCTAACAACAAAATAGCAGGTCGAAGATAGGTTTGTCAATAGAACTTTCAAAAACTTTTCCCGATCTGCAGAAAGAGGCACAGTTATGAAAACGACTGGAGAAAAAATCAGAGAAGGCCGTGCAAACCTGGGCATTACCCAGACTGAGCTGGCCGAAAAGATTGGCGTTACGCTGCGCACGATCTCCAAATATGAAAAGCAGGGTGTGATGCCTCGTGGCGCCAATTTGCAAAAGCTGGCCGAGGTTCTTGGCGTTTCCATCGCATATCTGAGCAACGATGAGATCGTAGATCCCGCTTACGGACTCGAGGAATCTCCTTACATTGAGAGTGCTCGGGCAGTCTACGGTAAGAGAGGCGCCGCTGATGTCGAGCAACTACTGACTCAGACCAGAGCCCTCTTCGCCGGTGGCGATGTACCGGAGGAAGATAAGGAACTCTTCTTCCAGGCAGTCACCGAGGCTTATTTTGCCAACAAGCAGCGTGCCAGCGAGAAGTTCACCCGCAAGGATTATAAGAAATAAGCCGGATCATCTCTGTGTGTACGGATTATTGGACACCCCTTTTGGTACCTTTATGCTGTACGATAGGCTATTCTACTTCTGAAGTGAGGTGAGTGGATTGCTGACGATGGCGATTAAACAGGAAGCAAATCGTTTGAAAATGAAATACCAGACTACCGACCCGTATGATATTTGCACGAGCATGGACATCCAGGTAATAAAGCGGCCTATGGGCGCAAGCGCCCAATCCTGCAAGGGCTTTTTCCTGGTCTCTTCCCGGTGCAAGCTGATCGTGATCAACAGTGATTTACCCGAAAGCATTCAACGGATTATCATAGCTCATGAGCTGGGACATGCTGTTCTTCACAGCGATTCGGCCATCAGCGCATTCCATGAGTTTGCGATGTTTGATGACACGGATCGTATGGAGTATGAGGCAAATGTGTTCGCTGCGGAGTTCATGCTGAGTGATGACGAGGTCATGGAGTCTCTGGAGATGCAGATGGACTTCTTCCAGATGGCCAGATGTCTGTATGTACCGCCCGAGCTGCTGGACTTCAAGCTGCGAATCTTGCAGCGGCAGGGCATCAAGATCAATGCCCCTTACATCGCACATGGGGATTTTCTCAAGCGCGATCTGGGGCAGCCTCTGAATTGAGTATGTTACCGGGGGCAGCATTTAAGGTCTATGTCAATGTTTTTGTAGAGCACACTACCGAGGGACTAATGCTTCCACGCACAATAGTCTGGGAAGACGGTCTGAAATATGACATAGACCGAGTGATTGATATTCGGCCTGCCTATGCAGCAAAGGCAGGTGGACAAGGCGACCGTTATACCATTCAGGTTAACGGAGCACGAACCTATCTATATTTTGAACGCTCCTCCAATCCGACCGACACGAAGATCGGGCGCTGGTTTGTTGAGCGCAAAGTGCCTTTGAAGGAATTTTTATGAGAACTGATGATAAAAAGCACCAATGCTGGTTGAACGAGGGTGAGACGATCCGCTCGTTCCATCCGGTGTTAGATTGTGCGCTTCGTGAGTTTGCGGACCACGACGCCTTTGTGAGCTTTATTTTTGAGATGTGAGATGGTTGATATTTTTTGATTTCGAGTAAGTGAGGAGGTAACAATGTATAGCGCTGCTATCCAGAGATATTTCAATGAGCACATCCATCTGCCGTATTCCTTCTTCCTGCAGCCTCAGCGTTTTATCCGACATGCACTCAAGAAGAAGGGTGCGTTCATGGCAACCGCATACAACTATGTCGAGCCCAGCGAGGCTGACAATGAAGACATTATCGAGTATCTTGCTACAGACTTCGATGTCATGGCCGGCAACACGGCTGGCCGGCTCTGCGTTTTAATGAAGCTTCCAGAGCCCACGATGCCTCTGCACTGTAAGATGATTGGTTGCTCCATCAAGCGGGATGGGAGCAATCCCATCTGGCGCACGATCGAGCTGACTGAGCAAGGGACTCTGCTCCTGTGTGGTTGGGGCGAAGACCATACACATATGACGATTTGTGAGGTGGGCTCTGAGCCCGATCAATTCATTCCTCGCTTAACGCAGGAACTGGCCACTGCTACGGCTGTTTGGTCTCATGTCACTGGTACAGGTTTCCCTGTGGCTGGACGACCTTGATGAGATATCCCAAAAACTGAATAAAGACGGAAGGATCGATCTCTGTTGAATGGGATCGATCCTTTTTCGTCTGGAAAGCAGAATTAGGTATTCTGGCACGAGTAAAGCTCCAATGGTATTCTGACTCTGTACTTATTAGATTTCATCTCCGTTATGGAGCTTCATAAGCTGTGAGCCAACACATTCTGGCATTTCTGGGCGGACAATTTGTTTCGCCGCTCTCTTTGCGCTTTGATTTGAATTTTCAGATCAGAGCGCTCTTTTTTTGTCCAAATTCCGCATTGCGGGTTTGAGAATTATTTATTTGAAAGGTGGAACAAGCAAATGATGGAAAGCAAAGTATTCGCGGACAACTTCAGTCGTAGCTTCAGCGAGTCGGGGGACTTCTTTCAGTTTCTCAGCGCTCGGCAGGCCCGCAGCAAGTGGATGACAGCTCCGTCCAAGGAACTCCGGTTTGAGCCGGTGGAACGGGGATCCACGCTCGGAAATCTGTATATGCAGATCTACGACCACAACGGCGACGCAGATGTTCTGGAGGACACGATGGAGAATACCAGTCTCCTGTTGAAGGTGGATGGTAAGGACTACCCGGTCCGTTCCTGTGCTCTCAAGACCGTTCTGGAGCGTGCCCGCATCTCCGGTCATGCCCTCAACAAAGTCTCCAAAAGCGTATTCGCTGAGATTCTCAACTACTGCATGGGCGTTGCCTCCGGCGACAGCCTGATCAAAGTCGCAGATGAGAAGGTATCGGCAGTACACGGTGGAGATCCCAAGGACTACACGGTCATGGAGATGCTGCCCCTATTCAAAGCGACCAATGACTTCCTCAATCGAGAGTATCCCGGTAATCGCTTCATGACCGCCCACTTCGATCACTCTATCGCAACCGCTATCTGGTGCCTGGATGGCCAGGCAGACAAACTCCTTGATACATACCACCGGGAGATTGCCGCCAAAGGCCTGCGTGCCGACAAACTGGTTCCCGCACTGCGTTTCTCCACCTCCGATGTCGGCATGAGTGGAGCGAACCTCTATCCGATCTTCCTGGCCGGCGCAGAGTCCCGGATTATCCCACTGGGATATCCCATCCGCACCGAGCACAAGAACGGATCTGGCATGGAGTACTTCGAGGAGCAGCTTGGTCTGGTCTATGCGCAGTTCGAGAAAGCAGTCGATAAGCAGGTTCAGCTCATGAACATCGAGATCCGCTATCCCGTTACTACCTTAATGCGGGTGCTGAAGCGGATCAAGGCGCCCAAGAAGGCTTCCTATGAGGCGATGGACTACTTTATGGCCATTCACGGTGATGCGCCCTGTACGGCGTATGACCTGTTCATGCAGATGAGCGATGTTATCTTCTCTGCCCAGTGTGACGGCGCATCCGGTATGCGCATTGCACAGCTTGAGGAGATCGTATCTCGGGCGCTGAATGTGAACTGGCACGAGTATGATCACCCTGGCGACTTCAAGTGGTGATTGCGATGGCCAAAGCTGTTTACTACCCGAAGGGTGAGAGGCAAAAGACCATCATCAAGCTTTTGAACTCTCTGGAAGGGCGCTATTCCAGGTGGGATATTTGGCAGGATTTCATTGTCCTGTCTGCCGTCAGCATTGCCAATGCTTTCGGTGGCCCATACAGAGAGCAACGCGAAGCGATGTATCTGGAGCGTAGCAAAAAATACTCAACCTCCGAGCTGGAAGTCTTAGCGCAGATGCTCGCCGAAGTTGTCGATGAGATGGAGCAAAATCCAGATCAGGATATGCTTGGCGAGCTGTTCATGGCATTGGGCCTTGCGAATGAGTGGAAGGGGCAGTTCTTTACACCCTATGACATCTGCAGAGCGATGGCAGCCATGAATCTGGGTGAGGATCTGAAAAGTCAGATAGAGGAAAAAGGCTGGGTATCTGTGAGTGATCCCGCCTGTGGGGCCGGCGCATTACTGCTTGCCTTCGCAAACGAGTGCAAAAGGAACCACATCAACTATCAGACTTCCGTTTTCTTTGTCGCGCAAGACATTGACTTCTTGGCGGGCTGCATGTGCTACATCCAGATGAGCCTACTCGGCTGTCCCGGCTATGTGGTCATTGACGATTCCATCCTCCATCCGGCGCAGAGCTACGATGAGGACGGACTTATCCCCAAGAACAGCCCCAATGTCTGGCTCACCCCGATGTATTTCAGGGATGTCTGGCATTGGCGGAGAATTTTCGCACAGCTGGACCTAATTACTCAGACAAAGGAGAGAACGCATGGAAAACCTGACATGTAAGGGACTGAGTGCCGCTCATCGGAGAATGCTGATCAAATGCATTACCGAAGAGATTGGCAGCATTCCTGAACCGGTGGAAATCGAGTTCATGGAGCCCATTCGACGGAAACAGTATTCATCGCTATGGTACGGCGGCCAGATCGCTGCCATTCGGGTTCACGGTTGCGTTTTTGAGGTCCATGCATTAGGCGATGTCTACGCATGGCTCTATGACAAGAGCGACCGCGATCGCGAACTGCTCTATGTGAAGGACAAGAACAACTCCGGCCGATTTGGATCGGATATCCAGCCTTATCTCAAGACTGACCGTGCTTTGGTAGCAGCAATCTGCAGGAAGCACAATCGGTATTGGATCGATATGGAGCATAACAACTGGTGGGAATGCTCTGTCTATACACCGGATGGAGTTTTCCATGATTTGATGTGGGTGCTGGATAGCGACCACATTTTCGCTGGAATCAGGGAGGTGTTCTGTCACATGGACGCAGTTCTGAAGGATCTCGGTGTCCCGGCGGGAAACGAGGGTTCGGAGGTGTCATCATGAGCAGTTTTCGAATTCCCTTGGTTTGGCAGATGTACGGGCATGTGGATGTAGAGGCTGATACCCTGGACGACGCTATCGAATACGCCTTGGGGCCGGATTGCCCGCTTCCTGAAGGCGAGTATGTAGATGACTCGATCCAGGTGGACGATCTGGTTTTGAACCAGGAGGCAACCCATGAAAGCCATCAATGAGCACTTTGAAGTTGGGCAGCAATACTATGCTCTCGTCAGTAAAGAGGTGTTGGTGGTGTCTGAAGTTTTGCAGCCTGGAATGTACCCGTCAGGCTCCGGAGGATACCATACGCTCCGGTCGCCGATGGTTCGGTTCAGAAGGGAGAAGACTGGCTTAGTGCATACCTGCAGCCTTGAGCTGGCCAAGCATCTGCTGCTTGCCAAGCGACAGACAGCAAAAGAAAAAGGAGTTGGTTGATCATGAATAAGGCACGACGCTTCGTCATTGAGACTCCGCTTGGAAAGCTTGAGGTCTATGCCAAGCACGATAAGAGCGATTGTGCGGAAGACTATCCCGGCGTCTTTATCGACTTTGTACGCGAGGATGGCGCCACGGTCGTGCTGGCTTGTGTGGAGTATGATCCGGACAAAGATTTGCTCCAGACAGTCGTCTATGGCGATTGCGCATCGGACGAGCCAACAGCGATTGTTGAACACTACAACACTGATTTTGAAGAATGAGGAGGATCGATTATGCCTAATTGGGCGTTTGGAACTGTTAAGGTGACTGGTACTCGCGAGGGTGTCAAGTCCTTTGTGGAGCGTTTCATCAGCAGCGATGATCAATCAACTGTCCCCGGAAAGCGGTTTTTTGCCCGAAGCTTTTCCGAGCAGAAGCGAGAGCAGAGCGTCAAGGATGCCATGGAAGAATTCGAAGGGAAAGCAGATAACGAAACTGCTGAGCATTCCTTCCTCATCATGTTTGCCTGGTCTGTTTGGTCCTGCATGATTGATGGTTACCCCCAGCGAAATGATGCCGAGTGCATCACGCTGAGTGAGGCCTGTATGGAGGATCATGTAGCTGTTGAAATCCGCTCTACGGAGACCGGAATGTGCTTTGAGGAACATGTCACCTGCGACGAGGACGGCAATCTTAACCATGCTGAACGAGACCTGAGCCGCTGCAAGTGCCGCAACTGCGGCGAGATCAGCTACTTCGGATCTTTTGAGAATCTGGACGATGCTGAGTGCTCGGAATGCGGTGAATGTGGTTTCGACCGTTGTGAGGAGGAGTGAATTATGGCGCTGAATTTGAATTACACACCCAATAAGCTGGTCGATATCACCACCCTCACTGAGGATCAGTGGTTGGACTGGCGGCGCAAAGGGATTGGCGGCAGCGATGTAGCTGTCGCCCTTAATTCCTCTCCGTATCGCACGGCCAGAGAACTCTACTATGACAAGATCGGAGTGGTCATGGCAGATGAAGGTCCGGATAAGAGCATCACTTTCCAAATTGGGCATCTGCTCGAGGATGTGGTGGCTCAGATCTTCGCCAAGAAGACCGGCCTGTCTGTCTTTGAAGACCACTGGATGTACCAGCATCCTATTTTCCCGTTCCTGATTGCCGATGTAGACCGGTTCGTTATGCTTCCGGATGGTCGAAAGGCCATCCTCGAATGCAAAACCGCGCACTATGATATGCAGTTCAAGTGGGCGAATGGCTCTGTGCCACGCCATTATGAGCTGCAGGTGCGACACTACATGGCCGTCATGAACATCGATGTCGCCTTTATCGCATGCCTGTTTTCCAACAATGAGAACGACTTCGTATGGCAGAAGATTGAGCGCGACCTCGATGAGGAGGAGAATACGATTATGGAGCTGGAGGCGTTCTGGCGCAATCATGTTCTGGCTCGTGTTGAACCGCCTCTGGTAGAAAAGCCGGATGCAGTGCTGGAGTCCCTTCGTCGTTATTTCGGGCCGGCCGATAAGTCTGAGCCGAGTGTTGATTTGGACTGCAAGTTCCTTGGCAGCCTGAAAGAAATTCTGAACCTGAAGGAAGAAAAGAAGGTGATCGATGCGCAGTCCAAAGCATTGGAGACACGCATCAAGTCGCTCTACGCCCCCATTGTCGAGCAAATGGGGACTGCCTGTAAGGCGTCCTGTGAGCACGGCAGTGAGTGCTTCAGAGTAACCTACAATCCTCAATACAGAGAAGGGATCAATAAGGATAGATTGTCGGCGCTGAGAGCCCAGTATCCGGAAATCTACGACGAGTTCGTCGATCAGACAGAATTGAGAATTTTCAAGGTGGTCAAGACGGCCATCGCATAAGGAGTGATCGAATGCTATGTCGATATGAGCGCACCATCTTCAAGTCGGATAAGGGCTTCTGCATCTTCTCCTACAGCACCGAAGATCAGTCGGTTCCCAAGGAAGCGCGCAACCGATCGTTCTACCATGACGACAAAATCCACTTCACTGCAATCGGCTATCATCTCGTGGCTTCCAATGCAGTGGAGGTAGAGCTGGAGGGCATCTGGGAGAACTCGAAGCATGGTCTTCAGTTATCGGTCTCGATGTGTAAGGAGATCGTTCCTACAAATCAGGCTGGTATCCTCGCATACCTGAGTAGTGGCGTGATTAAGGGCGTTGGCCCGGAGATTGCCAAAGCCATTGTTGCAAGGTTTGGGGATAAGACCATGGAGGTGCTGGACAAGGAGCCACAGAAGCTGCTGAGCATCAAGGGAATCGCCCAGAGGAAGCTCAAGGCCATCATCGCCTCCTATGAGGAGACAATGGCCCTGAGCGACCTTATGATCTACTTGGCGCCGTTTGGTGTTTCAATGAAGAAGGCTGCGATGATCAAAGAAGAGTTCGGCGACAACAGCCTGAAGATCGTGAAGTCGGATCCCTTCCAGCTTTGTAAGATCAAAGGCTTTGGCTTTATGACTGTGGACTCGATCGCCCGCAAAACAAAGGTGAGCCTAAAACATCCAATGCGTTACTCCGGCGCAATCAATTATGTGCTGGATGAGGCCAGGGTGTCCGGGCATCTCTTTCTCACCGTTGATGAGACTGTGGGTCAGTGCTATGACCTGCTCAACTCGGATTGTGAAGAAGAGGTGGTCTCCGAGGAGGAGATCCGACAGGCCATCACCAATGAGCGTGTTGAGTCCCGTGTCTATGTTGAGGGATCTCGTGTGTACCTGAGCTATGAGCGTATGTGTGAGGTCAAAGCTGCTAAGCGGATTGTGTCCATGCTCCTCCAGGAAGGGTTCGATGAGATCCGTGACCTGGATGAAAAGATCGATCGGGCGGAAAAAAACTTGCATCAGAGGCTGGCCCCTTCTCAGCGCAATGCTGTGAAGCTGTGCTTGTCCTATCCCATAACCATCATGACTGGTGGACCGGGCAGCGGCAAGACGACGACGCTAAGGTTTATCTTAGACATCTACCAGGCAGCGTTCCCGTCAAACGAGATCCTTTTGGCTGCACCCACCGGTAGAGCCAGCCGGCGAATGTCGGAGCAAACGGGCAAATATGCCTCCACGCTTCACTCTGCTCTTGGTCTGGTCACCGAAGAGGATAGTCCACTCAACGATACGGAAATGCTTTCTGCAGATCTTATCGTGGTGGATGAGTTCTCTATGGTGGATATGCGCCTTGCGTATGTGCTGCTGGAGCGAATCAAGCCAGGAGCCCAACTGATCATCGTAGGTGATGCTGACCAGCTTCCATCTGTCGGTGCTGGCAATGTGTTACGGGAGATGATCCGTAGTGAGAAGGTGCCAACGGCAGTTTTGGAAACGGTATTCCGGCAGGCATCCAATAGTCGGATCATCACCAACGCCCATGCAATCAACCATAATGACACACATCTTCAGTATGGAGATGACTTTCAGATGCTCGAAGTGCAAAACTCGGAAGATGCAGCGCAGCTGGTCATAAAAAACTATCTGCGTGAAGTTGCAATTCATGGCATAGAGAATGTTCAGATCCTATCGCCGTTTCGGAAGCGTGGCGCTGTGGCGTCCAATGCATTGAACGAGACATTACGGGATCTCGTCAACCCTCCGAACAACCTGAAAAAGGAAGTGAAGTGCGGTGGCAGGGTCTTCCGTGTAGGTGATCGCATAATGCAAACCGTAAACAGGATCAATGTGTCGAATGGCGATGTGGGAATTATAAGTGACATGGAGAAAGAAGATGATGAAACCATCGTCTGCGTCAAGCTCTTGGACGGGCGTGAACTGCGATATACGCAGGAAATGCTGGAGGATCTCGAGTTCTCCTACTGTACGACCATCCATAAGAGCCAAGGGCAAGAGTATCCGGTCATCATCGTTCCTCTTCTGAAGGAGCACTATATCATGTTGCGGCGAAACCTGCTCTATACAGCGGTGACCAGAGCCAAGGCAAAGGTCATTCTGATTGGGCAGAAACAAGCCGTATTTATTGCGATCCACAAATGTGATGTGGGTCAACGGAACACCGTCCTCGCTGATCGAATCGTGGCCTACTACAACCGCGAGCTCAGCAATCGAGTGACTTGATTTTTGGGAAGCGGGGTGGTCAGAAGCCGCCTCGTTTCTACATTTATTATGAAGGGAAGACTCAACATGACTGAATTGAACACGAACGCGATCCCGGCCATCAATGCCGTTGAAGGATTTAACCCTGCTGACTTTGTGCGTAACACCGTTGGAGAAGAAGGTGAAAACGATCTCTATTTGGATGTCAAGTACCGACTCCTCTGGTTCCGGCTGCACTGCCCGAACGGCAAGATCGATCCGGAGCTTGTTCATTTAGACGAGAAGAGCGCTGTTGTCTGCTGCAAGGTCTACGCAGACAAGGCTGACCCTGCTGACCAGTTCATTGGGAAAGCCTACTCTCAGCGCTTTCCTACTGAGGAGCGTTTTGGAGATCGCTTCCTGGAGATAGCAGAAACGGTGGCAAAAGGGCGTGCGCTGGCCGATGCCGGCTATGGTACGCAGTTCTGCATGAATGGAGAAACCCTGGCGAGCATCATCGCTGACGCTCCCATCAAAATGCCGCCTGATGAAGACGCCGGACATCCGGGAAATGTAGCGGCCAGCTTTACTGCGCAGCCGATGCCTCCTGCAGTTCCGGCTCAGAGTGCTCCGGTGTCTCAGCCACCTCAGCAGATGCAGCTTCAGACACCCGCACAGCAGCCGAAAGCAGCTGCGCCTGAACCGCCCAAGACGGTTGATGAGTATATGAGAGTCATGACCATCGAGCAGGCCAAGGCCGTTAAGGTTGATTTCGGCCGCTTTAACGGTTGGACCCTGGGCGATATTGCCATGAAGAACCCCGGAGATTTGGCGTGGTATGTGAAGAACTATTCTGGCCATAACCTTGCACTCAAGGCAGGTGCCACAAAGCTGCTGGAAGCTGTTGGTCAGATGGCCAGCTGATTGGGCCCCTCACCGAGGGAGGTGATTGATGATGGGCAGAAAACCAGATCTGCCATGTGACATCGAACAGGTAGTTGATTTGCTTGGAATTGAAGTGATCAGAGATACCGGCACGCAACTACATTGTAGGTGTCCATTCTGTGCAGATCGAAAAGCTCATATGAATGTGAAGATCCGAGACAATGTGTTTCGGTGCAACCGCTGCGGCAAAGGTGGGGGCATCCTCCACCTTTACGCAGAGTTTTGCGAAGTCACCCTCCATACGGCCTATGAGGAGCTTTGTAAGATATTCGGTCCCGACAGCAATGAAAAACCGCGCGAGTATAAGAGAAGGCGGAAGATAATTGAGACAGCGGAACTGCCGATAGCCTCAGCTGAGGTGCGAGATAACACCTATTCAAATCTGCTCTCTCTTTTGACCCTGTGCCCCACACATCAAGCATCGCTGAAGGAACGAGGCCTGACCCGAGATGAGATTGACTGGCTTGGCTATCGAACAACCCCCACGACACGCCTGAGACGGATCGTGACTGAGTTGCTGGAGCGCGGTTGTGTCCTTGATGGTGTTCCTGGTTTCTATTGCCAGAAAGATACCGGGCAGTGGACGCTCGACATCAGAGGTTCTGGAATCATGCTTCCGGATCGAAATCTTAATGGGCAAATTGAGGCCATTCAGGTTCGACTCGATAAGGTTTATAACCAGAAGTTCTATAACCTAACGAGCATCGATCAGTACTATGGGACACAGTCCAAGTGCTGTCCACATTATGTCGGGGTTCACGAAGGCGACGAGGTAGTCTGTCTCACGGAAGGCGTGATGAAGGCAGATATTGCCTACAGTTTTGCACTTGGCACCTCATATGAAAGTGGTTTTGTCGGCCTTACCGGAGTGCCAAGCTATTCCCAGTTCGAGCGTGCGCTTGAAGAGCTTAACTCTATCGGCGTGGTACGAATCAACATTATGGTTGACTCGGACTACCAGGTCAAAGAAGAGGTCCGAAAGGCGCGTGATCGCTATATCGAAATGGGGGTTGCTGCCGGCTTTGAGGTGGCTCCGATTACCTGGACACAAAAGCGGAAAGGCGTAGATGATCTCTATAAGCACCTTTTCCGGAACAAATGATTATGATTTGGGCTGCAGCATTTTAGCTGCAGCCCTCTGCGTATGAGGAGAATCTATATGGTTCCTATTGAAAACCAAGAGCGACCGAACATCAAGTCAGTCTATACCTGCTCGAACTGTGAGAAGGCTCTGTTTGATGGCGATGATGACCATCCGAGATGGAACTTCTGCCCTATGTGCGGCCAGGAGATTGAGTGGGATAAATCTGCAAAGGTCGTTTGGGAAGAAAAAAACTGTAATGTCTGTGGCGGTTGGCTTGTTAAGCGCCACCCTGCAGGTTTTTGGTATGCCTCAAGCGACTATATTGGGATGGATACCTGCTACACCTGTTGGCTCGAGGAGTGCCTTACGACCAACTGCCTTGGCTGTAAGCGAGGGAACTATCCGGACTGCAAGTGGATCGATTTGAAAAAGTCTTATCAGGAGGAAGACAAATGAGCGTTGAGATCTATATTGATGACTTGAAGCCTGACATTCAAAGACAGGTATTGGAAGAGCTGGGGCTCGAAACTGCAGAAGATGGGAATTATGATATTATCCCTCTTTTCAGCGTAGAGAGACCGGAATGATTTTTGGGCAGATCACGAATTTTTAGTAGAGGGGGGTGGTCAAACACACCCTCATTTCTACATTCATTATGAGGAGTGAACTGCTGGAATAATCCAAATAATACTAGGGATAATATCCCAAGGAGGTGCTATCGGTATTATGGAAAAACCTAAGATTACTTCTGGTACAGTGCCATATATCGCATCTGAAATCCCTGATGATCCAAGAGATATCACACCCGAGCAGTGGGAAGCGATGAAGGCGGTTGATATTCGGACAGTAGACAAGTCTCAGCTTGTAGACTTGAGTACCGTTCACATTGATGAATCCTTGCCTGTGCGTGAAAGAGTGCTCAGTTATCTGAAGCAAGTGAAGAATCCATACTGTGTCCGAGTGGGCAACTTTGCTGTCAAGGTGAAATACAAAGAGGACGGGCCATCCTTTGAGGAAGTGTTCAAGCATCTGCTGCAGCAGCAGAATATGATGTAATTCTTGCCAGGTCCGTTTTTCATCTGGATAAAGGGCCATAGATGTGGTAAAATAGCCTCGGACTAAATCAAGCATACTCACTCCTTAGGCAGACAGACCACGCCAAAGGAGTGAGATTATGCAGAATAATGCGAATGAGATGGCTGTGTTTAATACCGCCATCTATGTGCGTCTTTCCAAGGAAGACATCGTTGCGGCGCAATCTGGCCGTGAGAGCAACAGCATTACCAACCAGAAGCAGCTTATTCTGGACTTTCTGAAGGATAAGCCTGAATTTAATATTGTCTCCATTCGTATAGACGATGGATATACAGGGACGAATTTTGACCGTCCAGCCTTTCAGCGCATGCTGAACGATATTAAGGCTGGACGGATCAATTGCGTGGTCGTAAAAGACCTGTCCCGTTTCGGAAGAGAGTATATCAATTCCGGAAAGTATATCCACCGTCTATTTCCTGTTTTAGGGGTGCGCTTAATCGCTATCAATGACAACATCGACACGATTACCCGTGACGAGAGTAGCGAGTTTAGCATCACGCTCAAGAACTTGATGAATGACAACTACAGCCGTGACATCTCAGTGAAGGTCAGAAGCCAGCTGCAGGTGAAGCGGAAACATGGTGACTTTATTTGTCCGTTTGCACCGTATGGGTACCAGAAGTGCGAGGGAAACCACAATCGAATTGAGCCCGATCCCTATGCTGCCACAGTTGTCCAGGATATTTTCAACTGGAAAATTCAAGGCATGACGAACAATGGCATAGCAATTCGGCTTGCAGAGAGCGGAATTCTTGCGCCGCTGGAGTATAAGCGCCACAAGGGAGAGCCGTTATTCTCCGGCTTCAAAATGAAGGAACGGTGCGAATGGACAGCGCAGGCAGTTGCCCGGATACTCACCAACCCGATCTATATTGGAACCCTCCGCCAAGGCCTTCGCCGTAGACCAAACTATAAAATCAAGAAATCAATACCAACAGAAGAAAACGAGTGGGTTGTGATCCACGACGCCCATGAGCCTGTTGTCACGAAGAGGACATTCTATCTTGCTCAAAAAGCTCTTCTGATAGATACGCGAGCAGCACCACGAGCAACGACAGTTTATCCGCTATCCGGCTTGTTGGAATGCGGAGAATGCGGGAACGCGGTTACTCGAAGCACAATTAACAACGGATATAAGTTATACAGCTATTTCCGCTGCAGCGTGCGCACGAAAGAGGATCGCTGTGAACTCAAGCAGGTACCAGAGGCACAGGTTGAGGCAGCTGTCCTTCAGCTATTGCAAGAGCATATCAGCGCGGTAGTTGAGCTCGACCGGTGTCTATCGGAAATTCAGCAGGTGCCATATCAGAAAATCAATGTTGCCAAGTGTGAGCAGCGCAGAGAAAAACTTGCGGCAGAAATCGCTCGTTATCGCGATCTGAAGGCATCTCTCTATGAAGATATGAAAGAAGGACTCATTTCGAAGACTGACTTCTGTGACATCAGAGGTCAGTATGATGCAAGAATTGCCGATGCGCTGATTGCTCAGGAGCAGATTGACCGAGAACTCAGTATCTATCTCTCGGGCGAACAGTCCCCGAACAACTGGATGAAGACATTTACCGAACATCGAGGATTGAAATCACTCACGCGGGCAGTTGTTCTGGAGTGCATTGAAAAAGTTGTTATTCACAAAGACGAAAAGTTGGAAATCATCTTTGAGCATTCCGAGGACTATGCCCGTTTGGTGAGCAGCCTGCAGGAATATGCCGCGCGTGGAATACTAGGGGAGGCGATGTAAGCATGGCAAGAAAGAGCAGAAAAAATGTCCAAGCCACACCCGCAGTTGTTGTAGGCCCCGTCCAGTACAAGGTAGCGCTCTATGCCAGAATCTCGGTTGAGAACGAACAAAAGCGAGAAGCAGACACCATAGGTAATCAGATTGCGTTGCTGAAGGACTTTGTTTCCCAGCATCAGGATTTAGTTGTCTTTGACCTCTATTGTGATGACGATATCTCGGGAGTTAGCTTTGTGCGCCCGGAATTCGCTCGAATGATGAATGACATCCGAGCTGGCAAGGTGACCTGTGTGATTGTCAAAGACTTGTCTCGTCTGGGGCGAAATATGATTGAGAGCGGTGAATATATTGAGCAGATCTTTCCGAGAATGGGTGTGCGCTTTATCTCCGTTACCGATCGCTTTGACTCATTGCGGGATGATGCCGACATTTCAATCCAACTGAAAAATTTTGCAAACGAGGCATATGCGAGAGACATTTCCAAGAAGATTCGGGCGGTGAAACGGACGCAGCAGCTTGCTGGTAAGTGGACCACTGGCACTCCGCCATATGGATATATGTTAGATCCGGATGACAAGTACCACCTATTTCCTGATCCGCAAACGGGGCCAATCGTTCTTGCCATTTTCCGTATGGTGGCAGAGAATCATACTCTCCACTTCATAGCGAAAACTCTGAATGAGCAAGGGGTGCCCAGTCCCGGACGCTATCTGTACGATATTGGTTTGCGGAAGACGGAGAAGTTCAAAAATGCCATCTGGTATCTGCAAACGATCAAGAAAATTCTTGTCGATCCGGTCTATCTTGGTTGGATTGTGTCCGGAAAGTACAGAAGCCAGCTGTGCGAGCGGGGGACAAAGACTACAGTTAAAACGCCCGAAGAGGAATGGATTATCAATAAAGGTATGCATGAACCCATTGTTTCCAAAGAGCTTTTTGATAAGGTCCAGGACATCCTCTCGGCTAGGCAAAGTGAACAGGGCCTTGCGACTATCTACGATTCCAAGAGTAAACGAAGAAGTATGTTCAAAGGAATTCTTCGTTGCGGAGAATGTGGTCGCAGTATGTACTTGCGCAGTAAATCTAATCGCGGTTATTACTATTATTGCACTCTCCATGAGAATTACAATGCCACCATTTGTCCCAAGAAAGCGGTCAAACAGGAGGATGTAGAGTCCCTTGCCCTGCGGCTTATCCAAACTCAGATAAGAGCATTCTCCGATGCCCAGAGACTGATTGCCAACTTGAATGCTACGCCTTCTTCGCAGACCCGCTATCAGATATATGAAACCCAGATTGATGATGCAAAGAGAAAAATTGAAAAGTTCAATCAGCTGAAGGCAGCCCTGTATGGCGATTTTGCAGATGGGCTTCTGAGCCATCAAGATTACACAGATCTGAGCGAGGACTACTCTAGGAGGGCGGATGATTTGAGGATCTTTATTGCTGAATTGGAGAAGGAAAAGGAAAAGTACTCAGTGGGATTTGGCAGCAAAATGCAGTGGGCACTGTTGATTGAAAAGTATAAGGATCAGGAGTCCCTTGACGCTGAAATGGCAGCAGCCTTCATTGAGACGCTTACCTTGTTTAACGATGGCCATGTTGAAGTGGCATTCCGCCATCGTGATGAGATTGAACAGGTTCTCTATGTCGCTGCGACCCGAGGAAAGGAGGCGGAGAGATATGCCGGATAAGGTGCTGGCGTTTTATATTCGTTTGTCGAGTGAAGACCGAGATCTCAAAACAAACGCATTGAAGAATGAGAGTAACAGTGTTTTCAACCAAAGGCGGTTACTCCAGGATTACTATGATACACATGAATCGCTCCATGGTTATAAAGTGATCGTGTTCTGCGATGACGGTGTCACGGGAACACATTTTGACAGGCCAAAGTTCGATGAGCTAATTGAGATGGCTCGCAATCAGGAAATTCATTGCATTATGGTGAAGGACCTATCTCGTTTCGGAAGAAACTTTCTTGAGATGGGAAACTACCTCGAACTGATCCTGCCTCTTTATGGGGTCCGCTTTATCTCTATCAATGATGCCTTTGATAGTGATGACTACTTAGGTGTCACGGGCGGACTTGAGTTAGCCCTCCGCAATCTCATCAATAATATGTATAGCCGAGATCTATCAACCAAGGTGCGCTCAGCTTTTCGTACCCGCAATCTGCGTGGTGAATACTGGGGAGGAAACGGCTTCTATGGCTACCAAGTCCATCCTCATAACAAAAAGAGATTGATCGTAGATGAGCAGGTTCGTGACATCATTGTCATGATTTTCGAGTCCTGCGTTGCAGGCATGACCACGAGCGAGATCGCTCAAATGCTGAATGATATGGGCATTCCATCCCCGTTAGAGCATAAACGGCGAAATGGCGGGTTTTATAATGGGGTGGTCAAGGAAGAGACTGGAATCTGGCTCAAGGGGGCTGTTCGAAAGATTTTGACTGATGAACGCTATACCGGTAAGATGATTACCAATACTCGAGAGACAGAAGAAGTAGGAAAGCCTAAGATGCGATCATTGCCCCGAGATCAATGGATCATAGTGCCAGGTACACATGAAGCAATCATTTCGGAGGAGTTGTTCCGAACGGCACAGAATGCGCTCCAAGGGCGTATTCGGAATGTTAACAAGAATACTGCCGGAAACCGAGCCAACAATCTGTTTGTTTGTGGCTGCTGCGGGAGGAAGCTCCGAAAGAATCCAGCAAAAGAACCACACCTTGTTTGCCCGAAAAATGACAGTATTAAGGGTGCTGAGTGTGCGGGTCTCTTTGTCAATCAGACCCAAATTGAGCAAGCTGTTCTTCAGATGCTGCGGGAACAAAGTAGGAGCTTCCTTGAGCAGCATTGTTTGATGCAGGCATGCATTGACAAAAAGCTTTCAAGTATTCAAACGGAGCTTGATGCTAACACCAATATGACAAGACGGCTCCAAAGTAGAAAGGCTGAACTATATGAGCAATACCGAGCGGGTCGCATAAGCAGGGAGAAATTTGCTGATATCCAGAAGACAGATTCAGAGAAGCTGGCAAGACTCTCAAGTAGAGCTGAAGAGATCAAGCGGCTTCTGGTAGAGCACTATGAGTCTCGAGGTAATCTTGCGGCGGGAAAAAGAACAGCAGATCAGATCATCCTGCTTAAAGATTATGATCCGGAAATAATTAGAAATTTTGTAGAGCGGGTTCGTGTGTACCCTTCAGGAGAGATTGAGATAGATATGCGTACTTCGAGCGGGTTTGAATTTGTAACGGCAAGCTAAAACAATAAGCGCCCCCCACTTTGGAGGCAGCTGAAAAAATTCCGAAAAAACTGTATGTCTATCTTGACACAACCAGAGGGCCTGATCACCGGCATGGCCGCCAAAATGTTCCTGATCGCCGGGCCTGTGATCGTATTCGGCACCGCCGCCAGCGTGGTATACGGCGTGGTGCTGTGGCTGCTGGGGGGATAAGTGCAGACAGGGCGTACCGCAAGCGGTACGCCCATTGCTTATTCCCGGTCCTGCTTCTGCCGCCGGGCCAGCACCAGGGCCCGGACGCCGCCGTAAATGACCCAGATCACGCCGATGGCCAGATAGAGATACTTCATCTCGCTCATAGCGTTCCATTTCAGCAGGGAATACCCCGCCAGCAGCACGCCGCACAGCAGATACACCACATAGCGCATGATGCTGTCGGTTTTTTTCTTGTTGTCCATAGCGGCCTCCTCAGTGGTGATACTACCATTATAAGGGTTCTGCCGCCGGTGTCAATGCTTTTTCAAGGGCAGGCGGGGCGTGTGCGATGCCCGGGGCCCCGCCCCGCCTGCCTTTTATCCCGCCCGCCGCTCCCTGCGGTGGGCTATCCCAGCGAATCCAGGTCGTCCTTCCCCAGGCTCATATGCCGCCAACGCTCCGGCATTTCCGGCCCGATCAGGGGGAACAGATTCTCCGTGTCGGTGGTGGGCTGGATATTATAGGTGCCGTACTGGTTCACCAGGTCAAAGCAATTCTGGGGCACGCCCCGGAACTGATGCACGTCCGGCGCGGCGTCGTAGGGGAAGCCGCGGTCCTTTCGCTTCATCTCTCTCACCTCCGGCCTTAGTATGCCCCGGCTTCGAAAAATCTTTCACCACCCGGTGAGGAGGCACCGACCGCTTGCCATCGGGGGCGGCGTGTGGTATACTCAAAATCAGCTTAGTGAAGCAGTTTTTGCGGGACTTCCGATGAAAAGGGTGCTGGATGATGTGAAGCGCACGGATTTGCGGCAAGCGGAAAAATGCGGCCTGTCCTAGGGGCGGTGGAAGGGATGTATATCAAGGAAATGTAAGGAAGGCTTCGGCCTGATAAACCGGAAAATGCGAGGTGCATATGTATTATCACGCATCGCCAATAGGCACGATCAAGCAGCTGGAGCCCAGGACTTCCAATCACGGAGTCCCTTTGGTCTACTTCTCAAAGAAAAGAGAAAATGTCCTGGTCTATTTGAGCAATGCGATTGAGCGGTATTGCAAGGAAACCGGCTTCTCCTATGACGGCAGATGGGAAAAATGGGGACCATACGGATTTGAGAAGAACGGCATTCAGCGGCTGGAGGAATACTATCCGGATGCGCTGAGAAAGACCTATCAAGGTGTATCCGGATACATCTATTGCGCAGGCAGCATTGAGGAAGCGGATTTCGATGTGCGGATTCCGGATGCGGCTGTAAGCAGTATTCCTGTAGACATCGAATCTGTGGAGTTTGTTTCCGATGCCTACGAGGCTATTTTACAGGCGGAAAAGGATGGACTCATTACCATTATGAGATATGAGGAAATGCCGGAAAGCGTGCGGCAATGGAATCAAAGAACCATACGGGAAGAATACAAAAACGCTGCGGACCATCCGGAGTACCGGCACTTCTTAAAAGGCAGCTTCCCGGATTGGCTGGCAGATGAATAACCAATTATTTTACAGGAGGAATGACGTATGACCGTATCTCAGGCACTGGAAAGGCTGGCCGCCTATGAAAAGCAGGCCTTTGCCTATAACCACGCCTCCGGCGTGCTGTATTACGACGGAGCCACTGTTGCCCCCAAGGGCTCGGCGGACGTCCGGGCCGACACCCTGGGGGAGCTGTCCCGCATGAGCTACATTCTGACCACCGCCCCGGAGACGGTGGAGATGCTCCAGACCCTGGTGCAGGCCCGGGACCGGCTGGACCCCGTCACCGCCCGGAAGGTGTCGGAGCTGTGGCGGGACTATGAACAGACCCACCGCATTCCCCAGGAAGAATTTGTGGCCTATCAGCAGCTGGTGTCCAAGGCCGACGCCGTGTGGCACGAGGCCAAGGAGCGCAGCGACTATGCCCTGTTTGAGCCGTATCTCCAGCGGATCTTCGACAGCTGCCGCCGCCTGGCAGGCTGCCGTCAGCCGGAGAAGGACCCCTACGACGCCCAGCTGGACCAGTTTGAGCGGGGCCTGACCCGGGACACCTGCGACCGGTTCTTCGCCGCCCTGCGCCGGGATCTGGTGCCCCTGATCGAGCAGGTCCAGGCCCACGCCGACCGGGTGGATGACGCCCCCCTGCACCGGGACTTCCCCGTGGCCATCCAGCGGGAGTTCACGGACTTCGTCATGGGCGTCATGGACATCGACCGCGACCACTGCATCGTGGGGGAGACGGAGCACCCCTTCACCATCAACTTCTCCCGGGACGACGTGCGCATCACCACCAACTATCACGCGGACTTAGTGGCCTCGTCCCTGTACTCCGTGGTCCACGAGGGCGGCCACGCCCTGTATGAGCTGCACGTGGGCCGGGAGCTGTCCCGCACCTGCCTGGGCGGCGGCGTGTCCATGGCCATCCACGAAAGCCAGTCCCGGTTCTATGAGAACATCATCGGCCGCAGCAGGGCCTTCTGCGGGGTCATCTACCCCTGGCTCCGGGAGCACTTCGCCCCCCGGCTGGACGACGTCAGCCTGGAGGATTTTTACCGCATGATCAACAAGGCCCAGCCCTCCCTGATCCGCACCGAGGCCGACGAGCTGACCTACTGCCTGCATATCATGGTGCGCTATGAGCTGGAGCGGCGGATGTTCGCCGGGGAGCTGACGGCCCACGACCTGCCCGCCCAGTGGAACCGCCTGTACAAGGCGTATCTGGGCGTGGACGTGCCCAACGACCGGGAGGGCATCCTCCAGGATTCCCACTGGGCCAATGGCAACATCGGCTATTTCCCCTCCTACGCCATCGGCTCGGCCTACGGCGCCCAGTATCTGCGGCAGATGCAGAAGGACTTCGACGTGTCCGCCGCCGTGGCCACCGGCCGGCTGACAAGGATCAACGGCTGGCTGGAGGAGAAGATCTGGAAATACGGCTGCATGAAGGACCCCACGCCCCTGTTTGAGTCCGTCTGCGGCCCCTTCGACCCCACCTGCTACACCGCCTATCTCCGGGATAAGTTCACGGAGGTCTACGGTCTGTAACGCCCCCGGCATAACAAAGAGAGCCGCACGAACGTGCGGCTCTCTTTGTTTGAGGATAGAAAGGAAAAGCAATTCATGTCGTAGGAATTACTGTAGCTAAGATACACCATGAGAAAAAATTTGTAAAGCGACAAAATCTCATTTCGCCATTACACAATGTCATGGAATCATCCATTTTTTACGGTTCGTGCAGGATAGCTTCCTGAAAATTGGGCAAAATGCATAGAATTCCTCTCTTGCCTGGGGAAAATGTACGTTGTATAATAGGACCATGAAATTCTTTCATGGCGGGAGGCGCACATGGATACGAAGAAACTGGAGGCGTTGGCGGCGGCTGTGGAACATGGCAGCTTCACCCGGGCGGCGGAGGCCCTGGGCTATACCCAGTCCGGCATGACCCACATGATGAACAGCCTGGAGCGGGACATCGGCTTTCCGGTGCTGCTGCGGGGCCGGGCCGGTGTGCGGCTGACTCCGGCGGGGGAGCGCATCTATCCCCTGATTCGCCAGGTGCTGTCCGCTTCCCAGGCCCTGGACCGGGAGGTCGCCCTGATCAATTCCCACAAGGAGGACACCATCCGGGTGGCCGCCTATTCCAGCATCGCCATGCACTGGCTGCCGGAGGTGATCCAGCAGTTCCGCCGGATCCACCCGGAGCTGACGGTGGATATCCAGATGGGCAGCGTGGAGGAGGTATACCGCTGGGTCCGGGAGGACAAGGCGGACATGGGCTTTGCCAGCCTCCAGGACGGGATGACCATGGACTGGCTCCCCCTGGCGGAGGACCCGCTGCTGGCCATCCTGCCGCCGGAGTACGACCTGGGCGGCCGGGAGCGGTTCGACGTGCGGGATTTCAGCAGCCACGAGTTTCTGATGCCCTCCATGGGCTTCCACCTGGACATTCTCCGGGCTTTGAACCGCTCCGGCGTCACGCCGGTGATCCGCACCACCCAGGTGTCCGACAGCGTCATCATCTCCATGGTGGAGCACGGCCTGGGGGTCAGCGTCCTGTCGGAGCTGGTGCTCAAGGGCCGCCGGGACGCCGTGCAGGCGGTGCCCCTGGACCCGCCGGCCTTCCGGGAGCTGGGCATCGTCACCCGGGACCGCCGGGAGCTGCGGCCCGCCGCCCGGCGCTTCATCACCGAGGCCCGGGACATCATTCGCCAGATCAAATAGGAGGAGCCTATGCTGACATTTACCCCCATCACCCTGGAGCATCACGCTCTGCTGCGCAAATATTACGCCGGGTGCGACTATCGCCTGTGCGAATACTCCGCCGGGACCAAGCTCATGTGGAGCCTGTATCTGCGCCCGTCCTTCGCCGAGGAGGCGGGCTGCCTCATCGTCCGCAACCGCATCGACGGCGAGTGGGTCTTTGACTACCCGGTGCCCGGCCCCGACGGCGACGTGGACGCCGCCCTGACGGCCATCGAGAGCTACTGCACCGACACGGAGACGCCGCTGGTGATCTCCGTGGTGCCGGAGGAGAAGGCCCCGGAGCTGCTGCTGCGCTGGCCTCGTCTGCGGATGAACAACGAGCGCAACTGGAAGGACTATCTCTATCGGGCGGAGGACATGGCCGCCTTTGCGGGCCGGAAATACAGCGGCCAGCGCAACCACATCAACAAATTCCGCAAGGAGTACCCCGACGCGAAATTTATCCCCCTGACCGGGGCGGATATGCCCCTGATCGAGAATTTCTGGGCGGATTATGAGCAGGAGTTCCAGAAAACCAGCTTCAACGCCAAGCGGGAGCTGGCCTATGCCAAGGCCCTGGCCCGGCTGCTGCCGGAGGGGTGGCTGCTGGGCGGCGGCCTGCTGGTGGATGACCGGCTGGTGGCCATGAGCCTGGCAGAGAACTGCGGCGGCACCCTGATTATTCATGTGGAGAAGGCGCTGTACTCCCACCAGGGGGCCTATCCCACCCTGGTCCAGGCCTTTGCCGCCCACTTCGGCGGCGACTGCGTCTATATCAACCGGGAGGACGACGCCGGGGACCAGGGCCTGCGGACCTCCAAGCTGCAGTATCTGCCGGTGCGCCTGGCAGGGAAGCTGCGGTTCGAGGTCCGGTGCGAGGCGGACCGCCTGCGGGAGATCCCCACCGTCACCACCCCCCGGCTGACCCTGACGCCGCTGGAGGAGCGGGACGAGGCCGCCTATAACGCCCTGTGCCTGGACGATGCGCGCAACCGCTGGTGGGGCTATGACTATCGCCAGGACCTGAAGGGGGAGCTGACGGAGGATTACTTCCTGTCCGTGGCCCGGCGGGACTTCGCCGCCCGGCGGGCGGTGAACTTCGCCGTCCGGCTGGATCGCCAACTGATCGGCGAGGTGGTGCTGTACCGGTTCGACTGGCGGGGCGGGGCGGAGCTGGGCTGCCGCATCGACCCGGCCTATGCCGGACACGGCTACGGCGCCGAGGCCTTCGCCGCTGCGGCGGATTGGGCCCTGTTCCGGCTGAGCCTGGCCCGGGTAAAGGCCAAGTGCTATAAGGAGAACGCCGCCTCGTATAAGATGCTCTCCGCTTGTATGCGCCCGGCAGGGGAGGACGAGACCTTCTTCTATTTTGAGAAAACCGTGTGACGGCAAAAGCAGGGAGGCCCGCCGGGCCTCCCTGCTTTTGCTGGACGTTCTTTACTTCACGCAGATGGTCTCGATCTCCACCAGCGCGCCCCGGGGCAGAGCGCCCACTTCCACGGCGCTGCGGGCGGGATACTGGCCCTCGGTGAAGAACTCGGCGTACACTGCGTTCATGGCGGCAAAGTCGCTCATGTTCTGCAGGAACACGGTGGTCTTGACCACGTTGTCCATGGTCAGGCCGGCGGCCTCCAGAATGGCCTTCACATTGGTCAGCACCTGGCGGGTCTGTTCCTGGATGCCGCCGGGAACGAACTCACCGGTCTTGGGGTCAAAGGGCACCTGGCCGCTGGTGACCAGGAAGCTGCCGCAGTCGATGGCCTGGGAATAGGGGCCGATGGCGGCAGGAGCGTTGGTGGTGGCAATGATCTTTTTCATAACAGAGCTTCCTCCTTATGTAATATTCTCCGAAATATCCTCCGAAGCAACGGGCCTTCCGGCCCACATCTGTTATATCACACTTTTCCCCATTTGGCAACACTTGACACCGCAGGCTGTCTGCGGTACAATAGGAGCAGAAAGAGGCGCTGCGACAAGCGGTTAGCCCCTTTCAGATGAAGATTTTCTTAATATGCTCAGAAAACCGTCACTTGGCAGAGTGGCGGTTTTCGCGTTTCTTTACAATGATCGTGACCGTAAAGGCCCCAATATATAGTGTAAAACGCCGTTTTCACCCGAAGCACAGGCGCACCGCCCAGGCGGCGGCCGCGAAGGCGGCCAGGTCCGCCGTCAGGGCGGCAGGGATGGTGTACCGGGTGCGCCGGATCCCCGCCGCGCCGAAGTACACCGCCACGGTGTAGAAGGTGGTCTCCGAGCAGCCCAGCATCACCGCCGCCGTGCGGCCCACGGCGGAGTCCGGGCCGTACTGCTCCATGATCTGGCTGCCCACCGCCAGAGCCCCGGAACCGCTGACCGGCCGCACCAGCAGCAGCGCCGCCGTCTCCGGCGGGATCCCCAGAAGCCCCAGCACCGGAGCCAGCGCCGCCGCCAGGGCGTCCATGGCCCCGGAGGCCCGCAGCATATAAACCGCCGTCAGCAGGCCCACCAGCGCCGGGAGAATTTTCGCCACCACCGTCAGGCCCTCCCCGGCACCCTGGGTCAGGGCGGCATATACGTCCACCCGCCGGGTCAGGGCGTACAGGGCCACCCCCGCCAGCAGACAGGGAATCACAAATGCCGTGGGGTCCATGTCAGTCCCTCCACACCCGCTGGAGCAGCCGTGCCGCCAGCAGCCCCGCCGTCACGGAGATGGCCGACGACAGCCATACCGCCGGCAGGATATCGAAGGGCGTCCGGCAGCCGCAGGCCGCCCGCACCCCGGCCACCGTGGTGGGCAGCAGCTGCAGCGACGCCGTGTTCAGCACCACCAGGCGGCACAGCTCGTCGTCGGCGGTGCCGTCGGTTCCCCGGGCCATGCGCCGGGCCGCCCGGATGCCCAGGGGCGTGGCCGCATTGCCCAGACCCAGCAGATTGGCGGACACGTTGGCCGACACCGCCGCCAGGGTCTCCGGGTCCCGGCTGGCCCGGGGCAGAAGCCGCCGCAGGGCGGGCCGCAGCAGAGCCGCCAGCTTTCCGGAAAGGCCGCAGCGGGACATGATCTCCATGACTCCGCTCCACAGGCACAGCACCCCGGCCATGGCGATGCACAGCTGCACCGCCGCCCCGGCCCCCTCCAGAGCCGCCGCGCCCACGGCGTCCATGGTGCCGTTCCATGCGGCAAAAATCAGCGACACCGCCGCCATCCCCGTCCAGATCCAGGCCATTGCCATATGCATTCCCCCTCCTGCCCATGTATATGACCGGGAGAACACACAGTATTCATGAAGAAATTGTGAAAATGCCAAGCACTTTGTTGACTTAACGGAGGACTTGTCGTATAATAAAAAAGCGTAGTATTTTCACTTTAATGAGGGTCAATACGAAATGGGGAGATGGCAACATGAAGTCAACCGGTATTGTGAGAAAAGTGGATGAGCTGGGCCGGATCGTTCTGCCGGTGGAGCTGCGGCGCACCATGGACATTGCGGAGAAGGACCCGCTGGAGATCTATGTGGACGGCAACTCCATCGTCCTGCGGAAGTATCGCCCCAGCTGCATTTTCTGCGACAGCACCAAGGATGTGCGGACCTTCCGGGGAAAGAACGTCTGTCCCCGCTGCCTGCGGGAGCTCCGGGAGCGGACATAAGCATCATATAACCCAAACGGCAGGCCCCGGGGCCTGCCGTTTCGCGCGCCCCGGCGGACACACCGGCCTGCAATGCCGCCGACTCCGGGGCTTGCGCCCGGCGGCCCGGCGTGGTATACTGTATAAAAAGTGCCGCTTTTAGCAGGCATAAGCACCGCGCGTTGGATTTTTGCCGACGGCGTGGTATGATATAGGGTAACATGAAAAACGGGAGGTTTTTTTACCATGGCGATGATCGGATATGTGGCCCGGGTCCTCACCGGCGTCCGCTTCAAGAAGATGAACCACATGATCGACGTGGTGCACCAGAAGTGCGGCCAGAACAAGGTTCGCACCTTCTTCGATATGCTCTGGTGCGCCGTGCGCTACGGCGCGGGGTATTATGACTACACCATGTTCGGCTTTTACGACATGACCGGCGCCCAGCGGGACACCTATCTCACCCGTGTGCGCAACAAGAAGGTCAGCAACATCATGAACGATATGGCCCACGACGATGATTTTGACGACAAGTTGCTCTTCAACGTCCGCTTCGCCAAGTATCTCCGCCGCCCTACCCTCAACGGTGAGACCGCTACGGTGGAGCAGATGGCCCGGTTCCTGGAGGGACAGGAGGCCATCTTCGCCAAGATCAACCACGGCTCCTGCGGCAACGGCGTGGAAAAGCTGTATGTGAAGGATTTTGAATCCCCGGCGGCCATGCTGGACTATATCCGGGAGAAGAAGCTGGTGGTGCTGGAGCATGTCCAGGCCCAGCATCCCGACATGGCGCGCCTGCATCCCCAGTCCGTGAACACCATGCGCATCTGCACCGACCTGGTGGACGGCCAGGTGCACATCGCCTATATCACCCTGAAAATGGGCCGGGGCGGCGGCGTGTGCGACAACTCCGGCCAGGGCGGCATCCTCTGCCGGGTGGATATCGACACCGGCAAGATCTGCTCCCCCGCCACCGACGACTATTTCAACGTCTATGACCAGCACCCCGACACCGGCATCCCCCTGGTGGGCTATCAGCTGCCCATGATCGAGGAGGCCAAGGCCCTGGCCTGCCAGGCTGCCCTGGAAATTCCGGAGGTGGGCCATGTGGGCTGGGATATGGCCATCGGCCCCGACGGCCCCGCCATCATCGAGGGCAACGACTTCCCCGGCACGGACCTGTGCCAGCTGGCCCCCTTCTGCCCGGAGAAAACCGGTCTGTGGCCCTATTACAAGGAGCTTCTGCACCTGTAAGCGAATCAAACGCAAGAGCGGCGCTGCCATGCGGCGCCGCTCTGCTTGTCAAAAAAGGAGTGCAGTCTGCCGCGCGGAGCCGGTTCTGCATGTACGAGTTGTTTGGTACATTTGGAAACATAAAAGCCTGTCAAAATCACGGAAACGGCTGTTTTATCCTACAAATAAATGTTCTTGGTACAAGTTTTTGTTGCAATCGGCGGGCGCTTGTGGTACCCTATCCATAGAAAGCGATGCGCCGCCGGGCGGCGCAGGAATCATCGGAACATTAATAGGAGGTACCCCATGAGCTATCCCAAAACCGGCGAAGAAGTATACGTCAGCCTGAACCTGTCCAACACCATGCTTACCGGCATCGGCAAGGGCACCATCACCCGTGAGGAGGTCTCTGCCGACTATCTCAAGCGCCTGTTTGCCCGCTACGGCGTCATCGTGTCCGCCAAGCCCGAGCAGCGCCGCCTGCTGGAGCTGGTCAATGATAATTTTGATCTGGGGCTGGAGATCCCCGAGACGCTGAAGCTGTTCCAGCTGTCCGAGCAGCACCGCCGCCTGGTGGTCATCAACGTTCAGGGTCTGCGCCGGAAGAACGGCTCCCTGCTGCCGGAATACACCGAGGAGGAGTTCAACGAGGCCACCTTCATTTTCGTGAAGTACTATATCCAGGGCCGCCACTATGACGAGCTGGTGGAGGAAAACAAGAAGCTACAGTTTGAGCTGGACCAGGAGGTTGAATGGCGCAACCGCACCGATAACGGCTGAAAAAAACGCGTATAATCCCGCCCCGGCGGGTCAGAATAAAGTCAGGCTTTGCGGCCTGACTTTATTTTTTGCAAGGAGGACCTTCGCTATGAGCAAGAATTGTACCAACGACGGGTGCAGCTGCACCCCCAATATGTCCATCAAGTGCTCCGTGACCAGCTGCGCCCATCACTGCCAGGATATGGACAACTGCGGCCTGTCCAGCATCCAGGTGGGTACCCACGAGAATCACCCCTCCATGGACCAGTGCACCGACTGCCAGAGCTTCCGCAAGATCTGACCCAATCGCCCTGATACTGATTTTTGATTAAAAAATTTAATCAAGAATCCCGTGCGCTGTGCGCACGCACAGCGTGTGAAAACACGCTGTGACGTCTCATACAAAACCTGACGCACCTTCGGTGCTATAAAAAGCTTTTCAAGCTTTTTAACAGGTTTTGGTATGATACAGACCGGGCGGGGCAGAAATGCCCCGCCCCGGGCCCTGCCGGGCAGGGCTTTTGGTGTCCTGGCACGCTACATTTTGTATAATTCTGCAAGAAAATGACGGATTGTATTGGAAAATGACCCCTCCCGCCTGCCGGGCAATCCTTCGGTGCCCCGCTGTAGGGGCGGACGACTCTGTCCGCCCGGGCTTGGCGGGTCAACGCGGGCCGCCGAGGACGTCGGCCCCTACGAAACACCTGTCGATGGAATGCCCGTCGGCGATGGCCCCCCGCTTACATATTCAACGGAGGTGATGCCTGTGAAGCGCGGGCGGCTGGGGGTGTCCGGGGCCTTGGCCGGGGCCGTCAACGGGGTGTTCGGCGGCGGCGGGGGCATGGTGCTGGCTCCGCTGCTGGGAAGCTGGTGCCGGGTGGAGGAAAAACGGGCCCTGGCCAACTGCGTGGCCACCATCCTCCCCTGCTGTGTGCTGTCCGGCGGGGTGTACCTGCTGCGGACGGGGCTGGACTGGAGCATGGCCCTGCCGTACCTGCTGGGGGGCCTGGCCGGGGGCTTCCTGGGGGGCAAGCTGTTCACAAAGGTCCCCGCCGTGTGGCTGCGCCGCCTGTTTGCGGCGTTCCTGATCTATGGCGGGGTGCGGTATCTGCTGTGAAGGAGTTTGTATTGCCCCTGCTGGCCGGGGTGGGCTGCGGGGTGCTGTCGGCCTGGGGTATAGGCGGCGGGACCCTTCTGCTGCTGGTGATGACCCTGGTATTCGGGGTGGATCAGACGGCGGCCCAGGGGATCAACCTGCTGTATTTCCTGCCCACCGCCGCCATGGGCCTGATCTGGCACCGGCAGAACGGCCTGCTGGACAAGGCCGTTCTGCGGTGCACCGTCCCCTGGGCGCTGGCCGCAGCCGCCGCCGGGGCCTGGGCCGCCACGGCCCTGGACGTGACCCTGCTGCGCCGTCCCTTTGGCCTGTTTCTGCTGGCGGCGGCGGTGCTGACCCTGCGGCAGAAATAAAGCCGCCTGTTTCTGTGGAATTTCGCGGGGCGGGTCCGGTATAATGGACGGCGGAAAGGAGGCGGAGCCATGACGGTGGTGTATCTGGACCGGGTGGTGCTGCTGAACCTGGCGGTGGACTATCTTCTGCTGCTGGCCACGGCCCGGCTGGCGGGACTGCCCCTGCGGCGGCGGAGGCTGGGCCTGTGCGCGGCCCTGGGGGCGGCGTATGCGGCGGCGGTGTTCCTGCCCGGGTGCCGGGAGCTGGCGCATCCCCTGTGCCGTCTGGCGGCGGGAACGGCCATGTGCCGCCTGGCCTGGCGGCGGGAAAGACGTCCCTGGCGGCTGACGGCGCTGTTTTTCCTGCTGTCCGGCGCTCTGGCGGGACTGCTTCTGGCCATGGGCCTGGCGGCGGGATCGCCGGAGGCCCTGCTCAGCCGGGTATACCACGCCGACGTCAGCTGGCCGGTGCTGCTGGGCTCCGCCATAGGCTTTGGTCTGCTGCTGCACCTGGTGTTCCGCCAGGGGGCGCGGCATGAAGGAGGAGAATTGATGGATGTGACCGTTTCCTTACAGGGCCGGCGGCAGCGGCTGCGGGCCCTGCACGACACCGGGAATACCCTGCGGGACCCTGTCAGCGGCCAGCCGGTGCTGGTGCTGGAGCAGGACGCCCTCCGGGAGCTGTGGCCGCCGGAGGCGGCGCGGATCGTGGAAATGCGCCTGCCGCCGGAGGAGAAGATGGCCCGGCTCCACCGGCTGGACGGCACTTGCCGGTGGAGCCTGCTGCCCTTCTGCGCCGTGGGCACGGAGGCGGGCCTGCTGCTGGCCGTCCGCAGCGACTATGTGAAGGTGGGGAGCATTACATATCCCCGGATCCTGCTGGCCCTGACGCCGGGGGCCGTCAGCGACGGCGGAGGGTATCAGGCCCTGTGGGGCGGAAGAAAGGAGCGGCGACATGGGGAATCTGCTGCGGCGGCTTCTGCGGTGGCTCAGCGGCCGGCCGGATAAGGTCATGTACATCGGCGGCAGCGACACGCTGCCGCCGCCGCTGCCCCGGCAGGAGGAGGCGGAGTGGATCAGCCGGCTGGAGCAGGGGGAGCTGCTGGCCCGGCAGACGCTGATCGAGCGGAACCTGCGGCTGGTGGTGTATATCGCCCGGCGGTTTGAAAACACCGGCATCAACATCGAGGACCTGATCTCCATCGGCACCATCGGCCTCATAAAGGCCATCAACACCTTCCGGGCGGACAAGAACATCAAGCTGGCCACCTACGCCTCCCGGTGCATCGAAAACGAGATTCTCATGTACCTGCGGAAAAACGCCGGCCAGCGGACGGAGGTGAGCTTCGACGAGCCGCTGAACACCGACTGGGACGGCAAGGAGCTTCTGCTGTCCGACGTGCTGGGCACCGAGGGGGACGTGGTCATGCGGCCCATCGAGGCCGATGTGGACCGGAAGCTGCTGTCGGACGCGGTGGCCCGGCTGTCCCCCCGGGAAAAGGACATCATCTCCCTGCGCTTCGGCCTGGGGGGACGGAAGGAGCTGACCCAGAAGGAGGTGGCCGACCGCATGGGCATCTCCCAGTCGTATATCTCCCGGCTGGAAAAGCGCATCATCTCCCGCCTGCGGCGGGACATCCAGAAAATGAGCTGAGATAAGCCCCCGCCGGGGGCTTATCTCAGCTCATGGAAAATCGTGGGCGGATTTTTGCCGGAAATGGTTGCAAATGGCGGGGAAATGTGATAGAATCGTATGGTTCCAATGGAATACGGAGATGTACCCAAGTGGTTGAAGGGTCCGGATTCGAAATCCGGTAGGCGGGTTCTGCCCGTGCAAGAGTTCGAATCTCTTCATCTCCGCCATAAGTCCACCGTAATTCGGATAGAATTACGGTGGACTTTTTCTATTGATTAGGCGCCGGTTATCTGCTAAGATGAAAATATGCCTATGCGAGAATTATCAGAGCACCTGTCTAAGCATCTGAGGGTGTATTCTATTAAAGTTAGGGTTATTTGCCATAAGTCCACCGTACTGCAAAGTAGGCTTTGCAGTCATAGATTCAGGAGAAAACCATGTTATCCATGAGACCGGACCCGGAGATTCGGGTGCAGAAAACCACCATTCCCGCAGGCCGACGGCGGATTCCGGCGCGGTGAACGTCGCCTTTCAGATGCCCCTCTACCCCATGCTGGACGACCGGGACACGGGGACCTCCCGGGATAACCACAGCAAGATGTGGAACACCCGGCGCAACCGGTTTGGCTGGCGCTGTTATCTGCGGGGGCAGAAGCGGGACGGCCTGTCGCCCTACGCCGCTCCCGCCCGACTGACGGACTTTTCCGGCCTTCCGCCTGCCTATACCTTCGTGGGGGATGGGGAGCCGTTCTATGCCGAGACTGTGCGGTATATCGAGAACCTGAAGAAATGCGGGATTCCCGCCAGCGTGGACGTGTACCACTCCGATATGCACGCCTTTGACATGATGCAGCCGGACACGCCCCTGAGCCGGGAAGCCACCCGGCGGTTTAACGAGCAGTTCGCCTATGCCCAGACGCATTATTTTGCGCCGCAGGGGGAAAGCGAAAGGTGAAGAATCACTGAAAAATTGCAATTTGAAAGGAGAATTCTTGAATGAAAGAACACGTCATGAATTTAACTCCTGCACCGATGCAGGAAATAAGAACCGGAAATAAAACAATAGAATTACGTCTGAATGATGAAAAAAGAAAACAAATTTCTGTCGGAGATACTATAAAGTTTATAAATACGGAGGATTCAAATGATACCCTGCGTGTGAAAGTTGTAGATTTATTTTTGTTTTCTTCATTTGCCGAGTTATATGATAATTTGCCATTATTGAACTGCGGTTATAATGAGGATAACATAAATGCCGCCTCGCCTGAAGATATGGAAATGTATTATTCCAGAGAAAAGCAAAATAAATATGGTGTAGTCGGAATCGAGATATCACTTTTGTAACTTCCAACTTATCGGAGCAGAAGACATGAATATTCGAGAAATCCACGAAAATAAAAAGCAATTCCTCCCGCTTCTGCTGTTGGCGGATGAGCAGGAGAACATGATCGACCGCTATCTGGAGCGGGGCACCATGTATGTGCTGGAGGACGGCGGCGTGAAAGCGGAATGCGTCGTCACCGACGAGGGCGGCGGGATTCTGGAGCTCAAGAACCTCGCCGTGGAGCCGGAGGCCCAGGGAAAGGGCTACGGCAAGGCGCTGATTGACTTTCTTGTGCGTCAATATGCTGGTTGCTATGCCCTTTTACAGGTGGGCACCGGCGACAGTCCGCTGACCGTGCCGTTTTATGAGAAGTGCGGCTTTGTCCGCTGGCACCGCATTCCCAATTTCTTCACCGACCACTATGACCACCCCATCTACGAGGCCGGAGTGCAGCTGGTGGACATGGTGTATTTGCAACGGAAGCTGTGCCACCCAGCCTGCACCACCGGCAGCGGGTTTTGATATTTCCCATTTCTTCTCCGTCAAACTGGAAGTTGTTTATTAAACCTTTTTAACCTTAACCAACAACATCATAGGTCTACGCATTTCATTACACATTCCCGGCATACCCATCATATCTGCCGGAGGCATTGCTTCCTCAATAGCCTCAATTTGAAAACCACATTTTATAAGTGGATTCAATATCTGCGTTAATGTGTGGTGCTGTTTAATTACTCGATGACCAAGAAAATTGGTTTCTCTTTCGCCTGTGTAATAGTAATTGTCGATTGGCCAATATTTAGGTTTCCCATTTTCATCATAAATCCAATCCTCATTAACACCTGCGGTGAAAGTCGGATGTTCAATATTGAATAGGAAATACCCACCTACTTTTAATGTGCAATACACCTTTTGATAAACATTAGCTAAATTTTCGATATAGTGCAGTACCAGGTTAGAAACAACTAGGTCATAAGTATTTTCAGGATAAATGTATTCTTCAACACCGCAAACTTTATACGTGATTTTGTCATCAGAGTTATCAGCTACTGCTTTTGCAATCATTTTTTGACTACTATCAATACCAAGAATTTCAGTAGCTCCCATTTGTGCGGCATATTTGCAATGCCAACCGTAACCACATCCTAAATCCAAAACTTTTTTTCCCTGTAATTTAGGAAATAACGGTTGCAACTGATGCCACTCTCCAGCAGCTTTCAGACCATCTTTGCTTCTTCCCATTTCCGCATATGCGGCAAAAAATTCACTATTATCGTAAATATTTCTCATTGACAATTACCTCCACAACTCCCGATTTGTTTAGTAAATTCTTTTCCCAAACGCATACGCTCCCTGCAAACGCTCCGTCCTATCAAAGCGGCATCGGCGTTCGGGCGATCAGAATAACCGCCAGAATCGCGCCCACAAATGCCGCGGCCCCTATGATTGCCAACACCCTTATGCTGAGTTTCTTCTTCGCTGCCTTGCCAATCAGCGCGGCGCAAGCCATACAGACAGCCGCAGCCACAAGTGCAATGCCCAGCGTTTCCCATAGCCAAGAAAGTTCATGTAGGATTTTCATGCGATCATCTCCTGTTCGTTAAACTTGAATTTATGTCAATGCGAACTCAATCTCATCAAGTCTATTTGTTATTGCGTTCTTTCTCCCTGTCTCCTTAAAGCCTATTCGACGATAGAGTCTCTCAGCATTTATATTATTCTCAAGAATCCACAGCGTAGGGGTATCCGTACATTGGCCTACTGCGTATAGTAGCAATTTCGTTCCATAACCCATGTTTTGCATATCTGGAAGAATATAAAGATCCTCTATTAAACCCTTTGTTACAGAAACAACCCCTATTGGTTTTTCTTCTACAAGCATATAGAGCTTTGATCCGTTGTTCATCTTGTTTCTCAAATACTCCCGTTGCCGATCTGGCGTGTGTGTTTCTATGAAATCAGGAGTACAAAACGCACGATGCGATTCCTTCCAGGATATTGAATGGATGGTTGCGGCTTGAAGAAGATTTGTTTCATCTACAGGTACTATCATACTTACCTCCTCAACTTCCGATTTGTCTATCTCTTTTTGATCGGGTGCCGGATGACGGTCTTCCACTTTTCAGGTGCGACCTTTCTGGCATCCGACAGGTAGATTTCGTGATGCAGTCTGGTTTCACTCAGGTCATTCTCGTAGCCGTGTTCCGCCAGATAGGCGTCCATCAGCGCAACCGATGCAGGCTCCTGGTCAAAAGGCCCCAGGTGCATCATCTGCACGCAAAGTCCCTCCTCGATGGTCAGAAACTCCGCCGCTGAGCAGTCCAGCTTTTTCTTCTTCGCCGCCGTTTCCACAGCCCACACAAAGTCCTTCCGGGTCACAAAATCCGGCAGGCGGATCACGGAGATCCAGTGAAATGCAGATTTGTCGGCATAATCAATGCCATCTTTCCCGTTCTGCCACCAGAAGCCCTCCAATGGCGGAACAACATATTCAAAGAAGCCCTCCATTTTGTAATCGGTCTTGCAGCTCATTTTCAGTGTGTACGCAACCGCATACAGCACGCCGATGGCCTGCTGGTAGGCGCCGTCCGCCTCGTTGGGGTCGCCGCTTCCTCTGACAGCGATATAGTTTGCCTTCGGTACGGTTATAATTTCCGGCCGGTTCTTCGGCATATAGAATTCTTTGTATTCTTTCTTGAAATCAAAAGCCATGGTTTTCTCTCCGTATTATGTTTTTGAGGGATGCGCCGTGATGGCCGCCTTGATGACGCCGTCCAGACGGTTTTCAAAGATGCAGTAGGCCTCCTGAATCTCGCTCAGCGGGAAGGGGTGGGTAATAAGCGGCGTGGTGTCCAGCAGGGCGGCATTGACTGCAAGGAAAAATAAATGCTCACAGCCCTGCAAAATACATTTTACCACGCCCCCTGAAAAATCGCAACGGAGTAAAAAACACGGTGCCGCCCGGTAAAGGGTGACACCGAAATTTTTTTGGAAAAAGGTGTTGACGCTGACGTAATGCAATTGATGCACACCGCGCCCATCGGGGGACTACGGCGAGTTCAGCTTCTTCCCGGTGTTCAGCGGAAAGTGAGAATGAGGAGCGCTGACGCATGGAATACACGAAATTAGGCAAGACCGATATGGAAATTTCCAAGGTCTGCGTGGGCTGCATGAGCTTTGGCAAGGCCCTGAAAAGAATGTCAGCCGGGGTAAGGCCGTGATCGCCTCCAAGGTTTATTTCAACCCCGGCAGACTGTCCCGGGAAGCCATTCACCGGGAGATCGGCGGCCATAAAGAATAATAAATATTAAATCGAAAACATTTTTTTTCGTTGACAATTCTGCATAAATATAGTAACATAACTGTACAGAGAACCACAGCTGCAACAGACGGAAATTCGCTGGAAAGGTGAGGGAATCCATCATGAAAAGCATCATCTGGAAAATCGAACTGGCCGCCGCAGTGCTCCTGGCGGTCTCGGCCCTGGTGTGGGGCCTGCGCCCCGGCGTGTGGAACTACGGCGGCTTTTACCGCATGGCCGCCGGGGAACAGAGCAGGACCTATACCCGCCCGGGCTGCTCCACGGTGGAGGTGACGGAGGACAACCGCCTGCGCATTCAGTCCCCCGCGGGGCAGACGGCGGAGTTTACCCTGTCCCTGGCGGAAAACGGCTCCTATCGGGCGGCGGAAATGGCCATGGACGGTGTGGTCCGCAACGTCACCTACAACACCGCCACCGGAACGTTCATGACAGCGGGTGACAGCTGGTCCATCAGCACCCTGGTGCAGGAGAAGGCCGGGTTCAGCCCGGGCCTGACCGATAACGCGCTGTACAGCATGGCCCTGGGCAATCACCAGACCCGCATTGCCGGGCGGTCCGGGGAATTTCTCACGGCGGGGCTGTTCCTACTGCTGGGCCTGGTGCTCCCCCTGCTGCTGAAGCCCGCCATCGCCCTGGACAAATTCCTGCTGGGCTTTTTCTATGACAACACGGAAAAGCTCCAGGCCACGGACCTGGCCCGGGGCATCATGCTCCTGCTGGGGCTGGTCGTATCTGTCATCGGCGCCATCTGGTGGTGCATCCTTTTGTTCGGATAAAGATCGGGGCGGACGCCGGCGTCCGCCCTTTTTTTGCGGCCCGCCTGCCCCGGGGAAATCTTTTCCCCGGGGCGCAAATTACACTGGTAATTTCCCCCGGAGTGTGCTATAGTACAAACGTATCCGTATTTTTGAAACGAATACAGATCGGAATAATCCGACAGAAATAAACAAAATGTAATCTGAAAAGACAGGAGAATATGAAATATGAACGCTTTTTCTTCCTTCCTGCTGGGCCTGGTGCAGGGTGTGGCGGAGTTTTTGCCCATTTCCAGCTCTGGACATCTGTCCATCGCGCAGAACCTGCTGCACATCGACGCGGAGGTGCCGGAATTTTTTGACGTGCTGCTGCATCTGGGCACCTTAGGGGCGGTGTTCGTGGCCTATTGGAAGGACATCAAGGACATGATCGCCGAGTTCTTCCGGGGCATCGGTGACCTGGCCCACCGGTCCACCCCCAAGCCCCTGCCTCCGGCCCGGCGGCTGATCCTGCTGATCATCCTGGGCACCCTGCCGCTGTTTGCGGTGCTGCCCATCAAGGACAAGGTCCTGGGCCTGAGCAATAACATGCTGTTCATCGGCGGGGCCCTGATCGTCACGGGCTTCCTGTTATTCGCCAGCGACCGGGTGAAGAAGGGGAGGAAGAACGAGCGAACGGCATCGCTGCTGGATGCGGTGGCGGTGGGCGTGAGCCAGGCCGTCGCCACGGTGCCGGGCATCTCCCGGTCCGGCATGACCATCACCTCCGGGTGCTTTGTGGGCTTCGATCGGAAGTTCGCGGTGCGGTTTTCCTTCCTGCTGTCCATTCCGGCGGTGCTGGGGGCCAACATCCTGAGCCTGAAGGACGCCGTGGAGGCAGGAGTCGACTGGAGCCAGGTGCCGGTGTATCTGATCGGCGTGGCCACGGCGGCGGTGTCCGGGTATCTGTGCATCGGCCTGCTGCGGCGCATTGCCAACAAGGGAAAATTCGGCGCGTTTGCCTATTACTGCTGGGCCGTGGGTCTGCTGACCATCGTGGTGCAGCTCATTAAATAAGGGAAAGGAACCACTATGGCGTCCGGACAGAAGAAAAAAACCACAACCAAAAAGACGGCTCCGCAGAAATCCGCCCTCCCGCCGATCCGGCGGGAGGTAGGCGGCGGCGTGTGCCTGCTGCTGGCCTTGTGCGTGGTGGTCAGCTATTTCCAGGCGGACGCCATTGTGCTGAACCTGCTGGGGAACCTGCTGAAGGGCCTGGCGGGCTACGGCTATTGGCTGGCGGCCCCGGCCCTGGCCCTGGCGGGGGTGAACCTGCTGGCCCACCGGGGGCGTCCGGTGGTGCTGCGGACGGTCTGCGCCCTGGTGCTGCCGGTGCTGCTGGGGGCCATCCTGCACCTGTTCTTGTATAGGGGAGAGGCCGTCACCGGCCTGGCCCCGGCCATGAAGAGCCTGTGGGCCAGTGGCCTGCTGCTGCAAAGCGGCGGCGCACTGGCCGGTGGACTGGCCATGGGCATGAAGCGGCTGGTGGGCACGGTGGTGTCCGTGATCGTGCTGCTTCTGCTGCTGGCGGCGGCGGTATTCGCGGCGCTGCGGGTGTCCCCCCGGGAGCTGGTGCAGCGGGCCCGTGACCGGGTCCCCTATGAGCCGGAGCCGGAGCGCCCGGCCCGGCCGGAAAAGCCCCGGCGGCAGCGTGTGCCTGTGGACGTGCCCCTGGACGATGAGCCGGTGCGGCCCAAGCCCGAACCCAAGCCGGAGCCCAAACCTGAGCCCCAGGAGATTCCCGATGAACCTCTGCCCCGGAAGAAGGGGAAGGGCTTCTTCTCTCGCAGAGGGGAGGACGTGATGACCCCGGACCAGGTGCTGCGGCCCCAGGAGCCGGAGCCTGCGCCGGAGGTGCCGCCTGCGGCCCAGCCGGAACCGGAGCCTGCCCCCCAGCCGGAGAAAAAGTCCCGTCGGAGCCAGGAATCCGCCGCCCGGGAGGTGGAGCAGCACGCCCAGGAGGTGAGCCAGGCCATCGAGGAGGAGCTGGCGGAGCCAGAGGAGGCGTATCAGTATCCCCCGGTGACCCTGCTGGACCAGAACAGCCACGACAACTATACCGAGGTGGGGGCGGAGCTGCGGAACAACTCCCGCCGCCTGGCCCAGACCATCACCAGCTTCGGCGTGGACGCCAAGCCCGGCGACGTGGTCCACGGGCCCAGCGTCACCCGGTATGAGTTCACCCTGGACCAGGGGGTGAAGCTGTCCAAGCTCACCAACCTGGCCGATGACATCGCTCTGGCCCTGGGCAGCGGCGGCGTGCGCATTGCGCCCATCCCCAACAAAAGCTCTGTGGTGGGCATCGAGGTGCCCAACCGGGTGGTGACGGCGGTGCGCATCCGGGACGTCATCGACTCCCGGGCCTTTGCCGAGCACAAGTCCCGGGTGGCCTTCGCCGTGGGCAAGGACATCGGCGGCAACTGCATCGTGGGGGATATTGCCAAGCTGCCCCATGTGCTGATCGCCGGCACCACCGGCTCCGGTAAGTCCGTGTGCACCAACTCACTGATCGTGAGCCTGCTGTACAAGTCCACCCCGGAGGAGGTCCGCTTCATCATGGTGGACCCGAAGATGGTGGAGCTGGCCCCCTACAACGGCATCCCGCACCTGCTGATCCCCGTGGTGACGGACCCCAAAAAGGCCGCCGGGGCCCTGCAGTGGGCGGTGTATGAGATGATGAAGCGCTATAAGCTGTTCTCGGAAAACGGGGTAAAGGACCTGGACGGGTTCAACGCCCTGGCCCAGCGCAATGAGGAGCTGAAGAAAATACCCACTGTGGTGGTGGTCATCGACGAGCTGGCGGACCTGATGCTGGTGGCCGCCAAGGAGGTGGAGGAATCCATCTGCCGGGTGGCCCAGATGGGCCGCGCCGCCGGGATGCACCTGGTCATTGCTACCCAGCGGCCCTCCTCCGACGTGATCACCGGCCTGATGAAGGCCAATATCCCCAGCCGCATTGCCTTCGCCGTGGCCTCGTCTCTGGAGTCCCGCATCATTCTGGACACCACCGGCGCGGAGAAGCTGGTGGGCAAGGGCGACATGCTGTACGCCCCCCTGGGGGCCGGAAAGCCCACCCGGGTCCAGGGCTGCTTCATCACCCCGGAGGAGATCGAGCGGGTGGTGGACTATGTGAAGCAGAGCGGCGAGGCGGAGTATTCCCAGGACGTCATGGACAAGATCGAGCAGGCGGTGAAGGAGAAGGAAAAGGGCGGCGGCAAGTCCGCCGGTGCGCCGGAGCCCGCCGGGGAGAGTCCCGACGACGAGCTGCTCAGCGCCGCCGTGGACGTGGTGCTGGAGACGGGACAGGCCTCTGTGTCCATGCTCCAGCGACGGCTGAAGCTGGGCTATGCCCGGGCGGCCCGGCTGGTGGACCAGATGGAGGAGCGGGGCTATGTGGGCCCCTTCGAGGGCTCCAAGCCCCGGCAGCTGCTGATCGACAAGGCCAAGTGGCAGGAGCTGAAGATGGCCAAGGCCCCGGCCCCGGAGCCGGAGATCGACCGCAATGGCTCCATCCGGGACGTGTTCGAAAGCCGGGACGCCCTGGACTGAACAATATAACAAAGTCAGGAGAATACACACGGAATATCGCGCGCTGCCCCACGGCGGGGAGAGGATCAGCGTCATTGGCATGGGCTCCTCCGTCGTCGGCGGCGGAGACCGGCAGCAGCTACGGCAGGTGCTGGGCTTCCTGGATGCCCCGGCGGAGCAGCGGGACTATTCCGCCATCAGCGGCTTCGCCCCGGCGGACGCCATGGGCAAATGCGTATACTGCAAGCACTGCCCCCCCTGTCCCGCCGGGCTGGACGTGGCCCTGATCAACAAGTATTACGACCTGGCCCGGCTGGGAGACGGCCTGGCCCGGGAGCACTACCTGACCCCGGAAAAGCGGGCCGGGGACTGCGTGGGCTGCGGCCACTGCCACGGGCGCTGTCCCTTCCATGTGGCCCAGAGCAGCCGGATGCAGGAAATTCTGTCCTATTTCGGGGCATAATCACGAAAAATAAGGTGCTGCCCGGAGGGAACCAATTTTCCCTCCGGGCAGCGCGGTTTCCTGCGGGGTTCTTGACGAACGGGGCGGTTTCGGTTATCATAGGGCCGATGGGAAAATTTAACAGCCGTGCCGGTCGTGTCCGGGGCGGCTGATTCTGCGCGAAAAGAGGGATCCAATGTTTTCTGGAAAATTGTGGGAGCTGTTCCTGGACTCCTTTCCCAAAATTCTGCTGCCGGGGCTGACTATGACCATTCCCCTGACGGCCATCTCCTTTACCCTGGCGCTGATCATCGCGGTGGCCATGGCCCTGGTGCAGTTTGCCAACGTGCCGGTGCTGCGGCGGGTGGCCCGGTTCTATATCTGGATCTTCCGGGGAACGCCGCTGCTGGTGCAGCTGTTCATCGTGTTCTATGGGCTGTCCCGGGTGGGCATCGCCCCGGACCGGGAGGAGAAGTACAATTTCTCCACCCCCTATGCCTTCAACCGCACCGCCGCGCTGGTGCGGGGGGACTATGACCAGATTCACTCCTGAAGGGCAAGCGCACCGCCAACACCATCTCCAGCAACTATGCCGCCCTGGCGGAGAGCTATGGCGCCACCGTCACCGGCGTGGACGACCTGAACCAGACCATCGAGCTGCTGCTGTCCGGCCGGATCGACGCCACCCTGAACGCCGAGGTGGTGTTCGCCGACTATCAGCGTACCCATCCCGACGCCAACATCCAGGTGGTGGCCTTCTCCGACGAGCCGGAGCGGGTGGCCATCCCGGTGCGCAAGGAGGACGACAGCGCCACCCTGCTGGCGGCCATCAACGACGCCCTGGCCCAGATGGACGCCGACGGCACCCTGTCCCGGCTGTCCGTGAAGTATTTCGGCATGGACATCTCCGAGGAGCAGTGACCTGCCCTCACAGAATCCAAAGAAGCCTCGCAGAGTTTGCCGCCCGCAGGCGGCAAAGCAAATGAAATCATTTTCGGCCGGGGCGTGTACCTGGCCGAAAATTCTGCTCAGGCTGCAAGTGTGGAATTGGTTCGCCATCGGCGAACCAATTATGCGCGCAGCAGACTGCAAGCCTTTTGTCCAAAAAGGGTTTCACCCTTTTCGGACAGTTCAAAATAGAGGCTCCCCCGGCTGGGGGAGCCTCTATTTTTGTGTATTTCTCAGAATTCGGCGTTGCCCACGGTGCGGGGGTGGAGCTCCACATCCCGGATGTTGCTGACGCCCGTCAGATACATGACCATGCGCTCGAAGCCCAGGCCGAAGCCGGCGTGGCGGCAGCTGCCATAGCGCCGCAGGTCGCAGTACCACCAGTAGTCCTCGGGCTTCATGCCCAGCTCCCGGATGCGCGCCTCCAGCATGTCCAATCGCTCCTCGCGCTGGCTGCCGCCGATGATCTCACCGATGCCGGGCACCAGGCAGTCCGCCGCGGCCACGGTCTTGCCGTCGTCGTTCAGGCGCATATAAAACGCCTTGATCTCCTTGGGATAGTCGGTGACGAACACCGGCCGCTGATAGATCTGCTCGGTGAGATAGCGCTCGTGCTCGGTCTGCAGGTCCGTGCCCCAGTCCACCCGGTACTCGAACCTGTCGTTGTGCTTTTTCAGGATCTCCACCGCCTCGGTGTAGCTGACCCGGGCGAAGTCGGAGGTGGCCACATGCTCCAGCCGGGCCTTGAGGCCCTTGTCCACGAAGCTGTTGAAGAAGTTGATCTCGTCGGGGCAGCGCTCCAGCACCCGGGTGATGATGTGCTTGATCATGGCCTCGGCCACGTCCATATCACCGGCCAGGTCGCAGAAGGCCATCTCCGGCTCGATCATCCAGAACTCGGCGGCGTGGCGCTGGGTGTTGGAGTTCTCAGCCCGGAAGGTGGGGCCGAAGGTATACACATCGCCGAAGGCCATGGCGAAGTTCTCGGCGTTCAGCTGGCCGGACACGGTGAGGCTGGTTTTCTTGCCGAAGAAATCCTGGCTGTAATCCACCTGGCCCTCCGGGGTCTTGGGCACATTGTTCAGGTCCAGGGTGGTCACCTGGAACATCTCGCCTGCGCCCTCGCAGTCGGACCCGGTGATGATGGGGGTGTGGACATACACAAAGCCCCGGCTCTGGAAGAACTCATGCACGGCATAGGCCGCCGCGCTGCGGACCCGGAAGGTGGCGGAAAACAGGTTGGTCCGGGGGCGCAGATGCTGGATGGTCCGCAGGAATTCCACGCTGTGGCGCTTTTTCTGCAGGGGATAGTCGGGGGTGGACCGGCCCTCCACGGCGATCTCGGCAGCCCGCAGCTCCAGGGGCTGCTTGGCCTCCGGCGTCAGCACCACGGCGCCCCGGACGATCAGGGCCGCGCCCACGTTCTGTCCCGCGATTTCCTTATAATTATGCAGTTCATCGGCGCTCATGACCACCTGCAAATTGCGGAAGCAGGAGCCGTCGTTAAGCTCGATGAAGCCGAAGGTTTTCATATCCCGGATGGTGCGGGCCCAGCCGCACACGGTGATCTCCTTGCCGCCCAGTTGCTCCTGGTCGGCAAAGATGGCTGCGATTTTCATGCGATCCATCTTGATCTCTCCTTGTAGTACAGATAATTTATTATTATATGCCGTTTCCCCGGGCTTTGCAAGGCTTTATTGCAGCTTTTGCTGCCGCATCCAGACGTCCATCACCAGGCTGTGGGGCAGGAGCTTCGTCAGTGCCGTCTGGAACCGGGCCACGAAGCCGAACTGGCTCACGTCCCTGCCCCGCCTGGCGTCCCGCCAGGCCCGCTGCACCAGCTGCTCCGGCTCATACATGGCCACATACTTCTTCACCACGGATTCGCCGCCGCCCTCGGTGGTGGCCCGGTCAAAGAAGGCCGTCCGGGTCCAGAAGGGGCACAGGGCCATGACCCCAACGCCCCGGCTCCGCAGCTCCCGGTTCAGAGCCCGGCTGAAGCTCAGCACAAAGGCCTTGCTGGCCCCGTACACGTTGATATAGGGGATGGGCTGGAACGCCGCCACCGAGGCAATATTGATGATCTGTCCGTCCCGTGGCATATAGGGGGCCGTCAGCTGGCACAGGGCCATCACCGCCTGACAGTTCAGGTCCACCATGTTCAGGTTGGTCTCCAGAGGCGTGTCCACCACGGCCCGGAACTTGCCGAAGCCGCTGGCGTTGACCAAAAGGCCCACCTCCACCGGCTCCTCCGCCAGGGCGTCGGCATAGGTCTGGAAGCTGCCCCGGTCCGTCAGGTCCAGGGCCAGGGGGCGGATGGGATAGGGAACCTGGTCCCGCAGCTCCTCCAGGGCCTTCTGGTGGCGGGCGATGACCCATACCTCATCGAAGCGGCCGAAGGTGTCCACGGTTTCGGCGAACCGGCGGCCCATGCCGCTGGATGCGCCGGTGATGACGGCAATTTTCTTCATAAGGATGTCCTCCTGTGGATTTCTGGGGATGATTATACCAGAAAACGGTTTCCGTGACAAGGGAAAAGCCGGTGTTCTGCCGCCGGGAAGCCGGGCATATAGTGATGGTGCATAGTATGGCTTAGGAGTGGTGCGCTATCAAAGGGAACATGGAGGAACGGGCCTGTCAGCTGGCCCTTTACCTGATAGAAAACCGGGCAACGGTGCGTGCGGCGGCGGGGAAATTCGGCGTCAGCAAGTCCACGGTGCATAAGGACCTGTCCGAGCGGCTGCCGGCCTATAACCGGGCGCTGTATCTGCAGGTGAAGGAGGTGCTGGAGGAGAACAAGGCCCAGCGGCACATACGGGGCGGCCTGGCCACCCGGCGGAAGTATAAGGGAGAGTAAAATATAAGGTGCGGGATGTAAGTCCCGCACCTTATATGCGCTTATGCCGCCCCGGTGGGGCTTTGGGGCATGCCGGCAATGTAGGCATCCGCCACCGCCGGAACGTAATAGGGGCGATAGCACACGCCCTGCTCCCCGTCGTCACATTCCGCCCAGAACACATAGTAGGGCATGAAGTACCGGTCCGTCTGCCGGGCCAGGTATTGCAGGTCCACCCGCTTGACCCGGTCCTCCCCCGGGAAGGGCTCCCAGGCAGACAGGTGCTGCCCCGCCGCCAGCCGCTGCCGGGCCTGGTCCACAGTCACCAGCGGATAAGCTCCCACCGTGTTGGCGTCGGACAGCTCCGGCCGGTACAGCCGGACCTCACAGCTGCCGCCGGACAGCCGGACCCACGTTTTCAGGATGCTGCGCTGAAGGATGCCCTGGGTCAGGTCCTCCTCCGGCCGGTAGAAATACAGGGAACAGCCGCCGCTGTCCCGGGCGGCCATAAAATACCGGGTCTGCTCCCCGAAAACGGCCCCGTACTGCTCCAGCAGCCACGCCGCCGCAGCGTCAGGGGTCAGAGCCGCCAGCTCCGGCCGGGAAAGCTTCACCCACAGCTCTCCACTCTCCCCCACGGTCACGGTGACATCCTTCCACGTCAGCGCCAGCTCCGTAGGACCCCCTCTGACGGCAAACGTCACGCCGCACTGCCAGGTCTCCCCGGCCCAGGCGTCCTCCATGGCGGCCTGCACCGTCTCGTCCGGCACCCGGACCTCCACGGCGGCCTGGGCCACGTCCGCCCCCGCCGCCGCCGCCAGCTGCTCCATGGTTCGCCGCAGCTGCGCATAGTCTCCGCCGCCGGTGCGGAAGCCGTTGGCCACGTCCGTGCGAGTGGTGTTGCGGAACACCGGCAGGGCGGCAAGCTCCATGCCCTCCTGCCACGGTCCGCCGTCATAGGCGGCAAATTCCTCCGCCGACAGCGGGTAATCTCCCATGCCGCCGTAGTCCTTGTCGATGGTCAGCACCGGCAGGTCCCCGGGCTCCGGGTCCGGGGCGGGTTCCGCCGGGCGGCCTGCCAGCGCCCAGGCTCCTGCCGCCAGCAGCAGACACGCCGCCGCAGCGGCCAGCGGCTTCCACCGCAGCCTCCGCCGGGACCGGGCGGCCTGGGTCTCCTCCAAAAGCTCCTGGGGCAATTCATTCATGGCGTCGCTGAGCTGTTCCGGGTTCATACGTCAAAGCCCTCCTTTTCCAGATATGTCCGCAGCCCCTGGCGGGTGCGGTACAGCTGACTCTTGACCGCCGGTACGCTGATGCCGCAGACCCGGGCTGTCTCCGCCAGGGAGTCGGCATAGTAATAGCGGCAGAGAAACGCCCGGCGGGCGGGAAGCGGCAGCGTCCGGAGATAGTCCCCTATGGCCCGGCCCAGCTCCGCCAGGTCCAGGGCCTCCTCCGGGGTGACAGCGCCGGACACGCAGTCCCCCAGCTCCTCCAGGGACAGGGCGTATTGGGACCCGCCCCGCTTGGCCCGGCCCCGGGCCCGCCACCGGTCGATGGACAGCTGCCGGGTGATGCGGCCCAGATAGGTGGCCAGCACCTGGGGCCGGTGGGGCGGCATGGAGTCCCAGGCCCGCAGATAGGTGTCGTTGACGGTCTCCCGGCTGTCCTCCCGGTCCGCCAGGATGTGGAAGGCGATGGACGACAGATACCGGCCATACTGCCGATCCGTCTGACGGATGGCCTCCTGATCCCGCTGCCAGTACAGGGTCACGATGTCGCGGTCCTCCATGGTGACATTCTCCTTTCGTGTTGCTTCTGCCTGTCATCCCGTCAAAAAATCCCGGTGGTTTCGCGGAAAAGGGGAAAAATTTTTGTATACTGCCTCTATTATGCCGCCGGGGCCGGGGCCCGTCAAGACAAATGCGCCGAAAGGGCTTGCCCAAACGCCCCCCCCGGCTGTATAATGGAGAAAACAGTCACAGGAGGGCATTTCTATGGGTATTGTGGTGCTGGGCGCCGTTTTTGTGGACATCAAGGGATACCCCACGTCCACCTATATCCCCGGCGGGCGCAATGTGGGCCGGGTGGAGCAGGTCCCCGGCGGCGTCAGCCGCAACGTGGTGGAGGACATCGCCAACGTGGAGCTGCGGCCCACCTTTGTGAGCCTGGTGGACGACACCGGCCTGGGGGCCGACGTGGTGCGCCAGCTGAAAAATCACAAGGTCAACACCGATTATGTCCTGCCCACCCCCGATGGCATGGGCACCTGGCTGGCGGTGTTCGACAACCAGGGGGATGTGTGCGCCGCCATCAGCAAGCGCCCGGACCTGCGGCCCCTGATCGCCCTGCTGGATGAAAAGGGGGACGAGATCTTCCGGGACGCCGACAGCATCGCCCTGGAGATCGACATGGACAAGGAGATCGTCAAGCGGGTGTTCCAGTACGCCAGGAAGTACCAAAAGGACGTATACGCCGTGGTGTCCAACATGAGCATTGCCGTGGAGCGCCGGGACTTTTTGCAGCAGACCAGCTGCTTTGTCTGCAACCAGCAGGAGATGGGCATCCTGTTCTCCGACGACTACTCGGAAAAGACTCCCGAGGAGCTGAAGGAGATCCTGGCCCTGAAGATCCGCAGCGCCCGGATCCCCCGGATGATCGTCACCATGGGGAGCCAGGGGGCGGTGTACGCCGACTGCACCGGGGAGCGGGGCGTCTGCCCGGGTCGCAAGGTGGATGTGAAGGACACCACCGGCGCCGGGGACGCCTTCTTCGCCGGGTCCACCATCGGCCTGACCTATGGCAAGACCCTGGCCGAGTCCTGCGAGATCGGCACACGGCTGGCCGCCTCCACCATCTGCACCAGCGGCAACGTGTGCCCCCGGTTCCTGCCGGAGGAGTTTGGCCTGAACGTGGCGGTAACAGACTGAGGAGGGGCATATGAAACGGATCGACGAGTGCACGGATATGACCGTGCTGGTGGCCCTGCTGGTGCTGGGTATTCTGCTGGTCATGGGGGCGTACCGCATTTTCTCCTTCCTGTGCGAACATGCGGCCCTGGACGCCCGGACCTTCCTGCTGGGAGCAGCGTGCCTGCTGCTGGCGGTTGTGGGCTTTCTGCTGGCCCGGCGCAGCTTCCGGCGGCTCCAGTACCTGCGGGACAACGAAGAATAGGGCTGACTATAGGCAGCGGCACCCCGGAACAGGGCGGGACACCCCCGGGACAGGCCCGGGATAAAGCGAGACAAAAATACAGTGCACCCCCGGGGCGGTGCCCCAGGGGTGCTGAAATTTTATCGGGCCAGGTCGGCCACCGCCCGGACGGCGGTGTCGATCTCCTGAGGGGTGTTGAAAGGGGAGAAGCTGAAGCGCACGATGCCCTGGCGCTCTGTGCCCAGGGCACGGTGGAGCCGGGGAGCGCAGTGGGCCCCGGGGCGGGTGGCGATGCCCCAGCCCTGTAAGAGGGCGTCGGACACCTCGCCGGAGTCCAGGCCCCGGATGTTCAGGGACACGATGGCCGCCCGGCAAGGGGCGGAAAAGTCGCCGTATACCCGGACGCCGGGAATGTCCCGGACCCCCAGGTAAAACCGCCGCATCAGGGCGTGCTCCCGGGCGTACAGATTCTCCACCCCCTCTGCCAGGAGATACTCCAGGGCGGCGTGAAGCCCCGCCAGCCCGTGGCTGTTGAGGGTCCCGGCCTCCAGCCGAGTGGGGTAGGCGGCGGGCTGGTCCGGGTCGAAGGAGTGGACGCCGCTGCCGCCCCGCAGCAGGGGCCGGACCTCCACCCCCGGGCGGATACACAGGCCGCCGGTGCCCTGGGGGCCCAGCAGGCTCTTGTGGCCCGTAAAGCACACCACGTCCGCCCCCAGGGCCGTCATGTCCAGGGGAATGGCTCCCGCTGTCTGGGACGCGTCCAGGATCAGCAGCGCACCGCGGCGGTGGGCCATGGCGGCAATGCGGGGGATATCCAGCACATCGCCGGTGACATTGGAGGCGTGGGTACATACCACGGCCCGGGTATTGGGCCGGAACAGCCTTTCAAAAGCGTCATAAGAAACCTGCCCGTTTTTGTCCGCCGGGACAAAGCTCAGGGCCATTCCCTGCCGCTGCAGGGCATACAGGGGCCGGAGCACCGAGTTGTGCTCCAGGTCCGTGGAAATGGCGTGGTCCCCCGGGGACAGCAGGCCGCATATGGCGATGTTCAGAGCCATGGTGGAGTTGGCGGCAAAAACCACATGGTCCGGCCGGGGGCAGCCCAGCAGCCGGGCCGCCAGGCAGCGGGTATCATACACCGTCCGCAGGGCGGACAGGGACGCCCCATGAGCGCCCCGGGCGGCGTTTCCCGCCTTACAGATGGCCTCTGCCACCGCCTGGGCCACCTGGGGCGGCTTGTGCAGGGACGTGGCAGCACTGTCCAGATAAATCTCCGTCATCAGAACATCTCCAATACGCAGCAGGGGCCGTGGCCGATGCCGTTTTCATCCAGCGCCGCCGTCAGGACGGCTTGGTCGCCGGGGGCCGCCTTCCAGGCCAGGCCGCACCCGGCGGAGATCCGGGAGGGCAGGGGAATGATGCGCCCCGGCAGGGACAGCCGGGTGAACAGAGCCTCCGCCGCCAGGGCCTGGGCCGTCTCCTGAAAGGAGATCACCAAGGCGGGGGTGCGCTGCCGGTTCTTCGGTCTGTTCGGCCGGGGCGAGGATTATTACATTCCCTGGGACTGCGTCCAGCGGTTCGGAGAGGACATCATCCTCATCGACAAGCCCTTCCAGCGCCGGGAGGGCGAAAAGAAAAAGCGGCGCTGGTAAACACATGGCCGCGCCTACAGGTGCGGCCATGTGTTTACCCTGCAAAAAAAATGCCGCCGGCGCGGCAAACCCTGCGTCGGCGGCATTCCTGCCGATTTTATTTTTCCTGCTGCTCCGTATCCTCTCCGCCGATCAGCAGCTGCCGCTGCTGGTTCAGCAAATAGGAGAGGTGCTCCCGGTCCGTGGTGTAATAAATACGGTTTCCCTCCACCAGGCAGGTAACAAGCCCCGCATTCACCAGCTTGCTCATATGGTGGTGAATGGTGTTGCGGGCCAGGCCGAAATGGTTGCACAGCTGCTGACCGTAGACCGCCGGATGATCCCTCAGATAACAGAGAATGTCAAACCGGGTCTTGTCCCCGATGATCCGGATGGCGTCATATACCTGGGAGGCGCTGCTGTTTTCCGCCAGGGTGCGCCGCAGCGACAGCCGCATAACTCCGCAGCAGATCAGCACGCTGCCGTCCTCCTGCTCCATGGAGAGGTTGGTATCCGGTCCCATCAGAAAGGGAATCAGGTGATAATGCACCTCCGGCGTGATGGCCAGGCTGGAGGTCTCCCGGAGATAGCTCTCCGTCCCCAGGCCCTCCACCTCCCGGCAGAAGGCCTCTATGATCTCCTGAATGCGGCCGGACTCCGTCTCCAGCGCCGCTATGGCCGGGCGCAGACAGGCTGCGATCTCCGGCAGCAGAGTCCGGTAATTCTGGTGGATCTCCAGCAGAGCCAGGCGGCTCTCCGTGGGGATCGTCAGCGCCAGCACCCGGGAAACCAGCTTTGCGGCAGCCCCGGCGGCAGGGCCGGACTGCTCCTCCAGGCTCAGCGAGATCATCATGTTTCGCGCCGTCTCGTCCGGCGTCAGGCGCTCCATCTGCTGCATCAGGGTCTCAAAGTCCTGCCGGCGGGACAGCATGGGATAGAAGAACAGAAAAGCCGGACTATAGGATCCGATGGTGCTGTAGGAAAAGCCCTTGATGTCGCCGAACAGACGCTGCAGGGTCTCTGCCGGGACGGAAACCTCCGTGTCCAGGTCCTGCAGCAGCTCCCGCAGGGCGGCGCTGGCCCGATGGAAGGGCTCCGCCTTCCGGACGCCCCGGGCCTGTAAGCGCTCCTCCAGCCGGTCCAGGGTATGGCCGTTGGCCCGGGAGCCTAAGTACGCCAGAGCCTCCAGCGCCGGGTTGATCTCGTGCAAAATTTCCATGACAGTGCTCTTCCTTTGCTTCTTTGACGGATGCGGACAGGCTTTCCCGGGGAGCATCCCGCGGTTTTCTCGCCCTGTCCCACTGGCCTTGATTATACATCCTTTTTTCCGGCAAAACAAGGGGACTCCGCGCCGCTGCGGCGGTTTTTTGCAGTCCTGCAATACAGAGCCGTTTTGCATGGGGCGGACCGTTGACTTTTCCGGGGGAATCGTGTATGATAAGAATGGCTCTGTGGGGACACGGGGCCGGAAAGTGAATCATGTCCGAGGATGCTGTGCGGCGGGTACCGCAAAGGCCGGAAAACGGTCAGGTGCCTGCCTAAAAGAAACGGGGTCGGAAACCCCACGCGAACGGCACTGTGGGCGCAAGAATGCACCGAAGCGGCCTTGGCCGCCGGGACGAAAGTCCGCCATTGGGGGCAGTCCCCTGAGAAGGTAGGATGCAAACGAGGAGCCATCGGCTCCACGGCGCGAGGCAGGAGAATTGCACGGCGGAGGACATTCAGCGCGGCGGGCGTTTTCTTCGTTGGGCGCAGACAGGATCCATGCGCCGCCGGTGTCTCCTTTTTCAGGGGATGGACCGGCGGTTTTTGCACCGGGTGTGTATCTGCTTTTCCTCCGCCGCAGACACACTTCGTTGACTTGCCGGAAACGGCTGGGCATAAATATTTCACAGGAGGAAAATGCATATGAAGAAACGCATCGTTTCTCTGCTGCTGGCATTGGTGATGGTACTGAGCCTGGTACCCACCACCGTGTGGGCAGCAGAGGACCACGACGGCCAGGTTCGGGTCATCGTGGAAAACACGACCTACGCAAAGGCCGACGGCGCTGCCTGGGATGGCACGCTGGTGGACAAGTGGGTGGACCTGGTTCCCGGGTCCTCCATGATGGACTGCATCGTCTCCGCCCTGGGGAGCTATTCCCAGACCGGGGCCGACAGCGGCTACATCACCGAGATCAACGGCCTGACCGCCGGAGACGGCGGAGCCGCCTCCGGCTGGATGGGAACCCTGAACGATTGGTTCACCAACGTTGGGTTCAAGGACATCAAGGCCGGGGACAAGCTGTTCGCCGGGGATGTCATCCGGGTCATGTACACCGTTAACGGCTACGGCGCGGACATCGGCGGCGACTGGAACACCCAGAGCGACACCAGCCTGGCGGCCCTGTCCTTCAGCGAGGGCGTCCTGACTCCCGACTTCGCCTCCGACAAGACCGCCTACACCCTGACCCTGCCCCAGGGCGTCACCGGCATCCGGATGACGGCCACCGCCTCCAACAAGAACAATCAGGTCTATCTCTCTGCCGACGGCACCGACTATCGCCGGGTGGAGACCGTGCCCGTCCATAACGGCACCGTCCTGACCATCCGCTGCGGCGACGCGGCGGAGGCCACCGAGTGGTCCCCCGCCATCACCCCCACCACCTACACCGTCACCGTGTCCCAGGAGGGCGACGCGCCCCAGGGCGACATGGACGTCTCCTTCAAGGGCCTGCACAATGCACAGCTGTCGGACATCAAGGTCTACTCCTATACCGATGGCGTGAAGGGTGACAAAAACCTGCTGGAGGGCGTGGACATTGAGCCCAATGGCTACGGTCTGATGTACAACACCAAGCTGCCTGTGGGCGACTATCTGGTGGAGGGCTACAACACCGAGGGTCAGTGCAACGGCACCCTGGTGCTTACCGTGAAGGCCAATCAGGAGAACGTGTTTACCCTGGTCCGGGCCTACGCCATCTATGCCACCAACGACAGCAGCAGCTGGGTGGAGGGCAAGGATTACACCATCGACGTCACCGTTACCGGCCCCGACGGCACGGACCTCCAGGCCAAGACCGGCGTCTCCACCACCTATGGCAGCACCCACACCGCCTGCCTGTTTGTGGAGGGCGGCAGCCTGAAGATCACCCTGACCCCCATCGGCGACAAGGCGGCGGGCTATCTGCCTGTCACCACCACCATGACCAACAAGCAGACCGTGGGCTGCGGCGCCAAGAGCTTCTCTCTGACCATTCCCAAGGCCCTGGACATCACCGTCACCGCCCCCGCCGGCTCTACCCTGCGGATGGGCACCTTCGGCAGCTACTATAGCTATACCTTCCTGGAGCCCGTTTCCCAGGAGACCAAGGGCGACACCATGACCGCCTCCTTCCGCCTGCCGGAGACCGGCAGTCAGCAGTTCCTGCGGGCCCAGCATCCCGACGGCGTCACCTACTGGACCTTCGGCAAATTCACCGGCGGCCAGGAGCTGGCAGTGACCCGGGACGACCTGCACCTGGATGACGATGTCACCGCCGCCTCCGTCAACCGCTTCGACAAGAACGTGTATGACCTGGGCAACATCTACCTGAACATCAACCGCCAGGGCTACCTGAACATGGATGCCGGCCAGACCTACGAGCTGAACGTGCTGCGTAACTGGCAGGCCATCGAGAGCTTCATGAACAGCCAGATCGCGCTGCCCGACGCGCACTATCGGGTGCTGAGCCTGGACGGCGGCGACAGCGACGTGGTGACCATCACCCCCGATGCCAACAACTCCTGCCTGGCCACCATGACCGCCAACCGCCCGGGCACCGCCATCGTCCAGGTGACCTATGACGCCATGACCTTCGCTCAGGGTATGGGCGGCAAGGACTTCAGCGCCATCTGGCCGGAGTTCACCGGCGTGTTCGTGGTGTCCGTGGGTGCCGACGGCTCCTCTATCCAGACCAACACCTTCATCGACCGTCCCACCGTGAACATCACCAAGGACGAGCAGAAGTATCTGGACGCCGAGCACGACATCCTGTTCTATGTGGGTACCCAGGGCGCCAGCTACAGCTTCACGCCCCAGGAGGGCTGCACCGTTACCGTGGCCCGCTCCACCGTCACCGATAAGATGACCTTCAACGGCTTCACCAGCCAGGGCGTTTCCGTGGATGAAAACGGCCAGGTCACCGTTACGGGCCTGACCACCGGCCGCCACATTCTCCGCATCGAGAAGGACGGCATGGCCGCCTACCAGGTCATCACCGCCCGGGGCGTCAGCTATGACATCATCGACGCCGACGGCAACGTCCTGCCCCAGGATGCGGAGCTGGTCCCCGGCCAGGCCGTAAAGGTCCAGTTCCACGACCTGGTAAGCCCCAAGGAGAAGATCTCCGGCGTTTACAATTTCAATTTCTCCCTGGTGTACCTGGATGCCCAGGGCAGCAAGTATCAGACCAACCCCGGCACCCCCTTCGGCCAGTATGACTTCAGCAGCAATCCCGTTCGCCAGCTGCTGAGCGTCACCATCCCCGAGAGCGCCGAAGGCTATAGCTATGACCTGACCGGTACCATCCGGGTGGGCGGCTTCGGCGGCATTCCCACCCACCGCGGCGTGTCCTACCGCTCCGGCATGGACCGCCAGTACGGTTCCACCACCGCCGCAGTCCTGACCCGTCTGCCTGAGCTGGTGCTGCCTCTGACCGGCTGGTACGTCCACGATGTGGAGCAGAAGATCGCCGCCATCGGCGAGGTGACCCTGGACTCCGAGGAGGCCATCCAGGCCGCCCGGACCGCCTATGACGCCCTGCGCCAGGAGCGCAAGGAGCAGGTCAGCAATTATGACGTGCTGGTGGCTGCCGAGAAGAAGCTGGCCCAGCTCCAGGATGAGGCGGTTGCCCATGTGGAGGAGCTGATCGACGCCATCGGCCAGCCTGTGACCCCCGCCTCCCGCGCCGCCGTGGAGGCCGCCCGGGCCGCTTATGACGCCCTGGCCCAGAAGCTCCAGGCCCGGGTGGGCAACTATGACGTGCTCCTGGCCGCCGAGGCCCGGCTGGCGGAGCTGAACGCCGAGAACATCTATAAGACCACCGGCGGCTATATCGCCGCCAAGGGTACCCCCGTCACCGGCTCCATCGGCGGCGAGTGGGCGGTGCTGGGCCTGGCCCGTTCCGGCCGGGACATCCCCGGCGCCGACGACTACTACGCCTCCGTGGAGGAGTATGTGCGCAAGGCCATGGACGAGGACGGCCGTCTGAACCGCTCCCGCTCCACCGAGAACTCCCGCCTGATCCTGGCCCTGACGGCTATGGGTAAGGACGTGACCCATGTGGCCGGGCGGAACCTGCTGGACGGCCTGGATTCCATGAGCTTCATCACCAAGCAGAGCGTCAACGGTCCCGTGTGGGCTCTGCTGGCTCTGGACAGTCATGACTATCCCGTCTCCGGCGACGTGACCCGGGAGAAGCTGGTCCGGGCCATCCTGGATACCCAGCGGGAGGACGGCAGCTGGCCTGTCATCGCCTCCTCCCAGGTCCCCGATGTGGACATGACCGCCATGGCCATCCAGGCCCTGGCTCCCTACTATGAAAACGCCCAGGTGAAGGCGGCTGTGGATGCGGCCCTGACCTTCCTGGCCGGTGTGCAGAACGCCGACGGCACCTTCAGCGAGATCCCCGGCACCGATGCCTCCGCCGAGTCCACGGCCCAGGTCATCGTGGCCCTGACGGCCCTGGGCATTGATCCCACCGCCGACAGCCGGTTCGTAAAGAGCGGCGTCAGCGTCGTGGACGCTCTGTGCGGCTTCTATGTCACCGGCGGCGGCTTCCGCCACCTGATGGCCGACAAGACCGTGGACGGCATGGCCACCGAGCAGGGCTACTACGCCCTGGCGGCCTACTATCGCCTGACTGCCGGCAAGACCAGCCTGTATGACATGAGCGACGTCACCATCACCGTGACGCCCGATCAGCCCGCAAAGCCCGACGCCCCCCGTACCGGCGATGAAAGCCCGGTGCTGGTGTGGATGGGCATGGCGGCTCTGGCCGGTGCGGCCGTGCTGCTGATGCAGAACAAGAAAAAGCGCGCGTAAACCGCCGCAAATACACCCGCGCAGGGGCGTCTTCGGACGTCCCTGCGCATGGTGCTATAATACTGATTCCTGATTGATCAATTCAATCAGGAATCCTGTGCGTGTCAAAAAAGGGCGAAGCCCTTTTTTGACAAAAGGCTTGTAGTCTGCCGCGCGCATAATTTGTTCGCTGAAAGCGAACAAATTCCACACTTGCAGACTGAGAAGTGTTTTTTGCGACGTACACGCCCAACGGAAGTCCCCTTGGGGGGCGCCGCCGCAAAAAACGGACCAAACTTGCTTTGCCGCCTGCGGGCGGCAAACTCTGCGAGGCTTTCTTTGACAAGCTGAGGGCTGTCTCGTCACGAGACAGCCCTCTTTTGGGGTGAAAAATGCGGCTCAGCCCAGAGTCACCTGGGTGTCGGTGAAGGTCAGAGCGGCCTCGTAGCAGGCGGTGACCGCCCGGACGAAGTGGGCCACGTCCCGGCTGCCCATGGTCTCGAAGCAGGAGTGCATGGCCAGCTGGGCCATGCCGATGTCCACGGTGTTCACCGGCAGCTTGGTGTTGGCGATGTTCCCCAGGGTGGCGCCGCCGGCCTGGTCGGGACGGTTGGCGTAGTGCTGGGTGGGCACCTGAGCCCGGCGGCAGATCTCCTGGAAGGCGGCGGCGGAGACGGCGTCGGTGGCATAGCGGGGGGAGTGCTTCACCACCACGCCGCCGTTGAGCACCGGGGCTTCGTTGGCGTCCGCCAGCTCCGGGTGGTTGGGGTGGCGGGCATGGCCGTTGTCGCAGGACAGCAGGAAGCTGTTGGCCACCAGGCGGCGATAGTCCCCGGAGGTGAGGCCCAGGGCGGTGGTGATGGCCATCAGCGTCTCCGGCAGGAAGGCGGAGGCCGCGCCCTGCTTGGTCTCAGAGCCGATCTCCTCGTTGTCGAACACGCACAGCACCGGGATGGCGGTGGTCTCATGGGCGGTCAGGAAGCCCTGGGTGCAGGCGAATACGCAGGCCAGGTCATCCAGCCGGGGGGCGGACAGGAACTCCCCTGCCGGGCCCCAGACGGTGCCGGGCTGGTTGTTGTACAGGAACAGGTCCCGGGCCACGATGTCCTCCGGCTGGCACCCGGCGGCGGCGGCGATCTCCCGGTCGAAGCTGCCCTTCTGCTCCCCGCCGGCGTACAGGGCCACCAGGTCCTGGGCAGGGTTATACTTGGTGCCGTTGTTGCCGTCCCGGTTCAGGTGGATGGCCACCCGGGGGATCAGGGCCATGTCCTTCTTCATATCCACCAGGCGCATGTCCAGGCCGTTTTCCCGGCGGACCAGCACCCGGCCGGCCACGCTCAGGGGGCGGTCCAGCCAGCAGTCGTTGATCATGCCGCCGTAGCGTTCGGCGGACAGGCGGACAAATTCGCCGGTAAGCTCCGCGTGGTCCCGCAGGCGGAAGCAGGGAGAGTCGGAGTGGCTGGCGGTCAGCACAAAGCCCGTGGGGCGGTCCTGGGGTACACGAAAGGCCATCAGCGAGGATCCGTTCTTGGTGACAAAATACTTCCCGCCGGGGATCAGGGTCCACTCCCCTGCCGTCAGCTGGGTGTAACCCTCGGACAGCAGACGCTGCCGGAGATTCTCCACCGCGTGGAAGCAGTCGGGGCTTTTCTGAATGTATTGCAGCATGGATGAAATCATAATAATCCTCCCATTTTTCGATAATGCGTATAAAAAGGGGCGTCCTCCGGCTGGAGGACGCCCCTTTTGGGGTCTGATCTTTCCGCAATCAGCGGAACAGAAGCGTCAGAATCAGGATAAACACTCCGAATCCCACCAGGTAAGCCGCACAGATCAGCAGCGACGCCTTCATGGTTCCGAAGAAGAAGGCATGCCGGTCCTGCTTGCTCAGGGAATTGTCAACCCAGGGGGGAGATTTCTTGGCTTCCTCCCGCTCCTCCGGCTGCTCCTCCCGCTGGTAAGCGCTGCCGGGCAGATTGCCGAACAGCGACGGGCGCTTCACCTGGGACATGTCCGCTATGGTGCGGCCGTCGTCGTCCTCCCAGTGTTTTTCCTTCCTGGCCATTACTTCTGGTCGTACAAGTGGCAGACCACGAAGTGGCCGGGCTCGATCTCACGCTGCTCGGGCACCTCGGTCTTGCACTGCTCCATGCACTGGGCGCAGCGGGTGTGGAACTTGCAGCCTGCGGGGGGATTGGCGGGGGAAGGAATGGAACCCTCCAGCACAATGCGGTTCATCTTGGCCGTGGGGTCCGGCACGGGGATGGCGGAGAACAGGGCCTTGGTGTAGGGGTGCAGAGGATTCTTGAAGATATCCTCGGTGGCGCCGTATTCCACCAGGTTGCCCAGGTACATGACGCCCACGGTGTCGGAGATGTGCTCCACCACGGACAGGTCGTGGGAGATGAACAGGTAAGTGAACTTGTACTGCTCCTGGAGCTCCTTCAGCAGGTTGATGATCTGGGCCTGGATGGAGACGTCCAGAGCAGAAACGGGCTCATCGCAGACGATGAACTCGGGCTTCAGAGCCAGAGCGCGGGCGATGCAGATACGCTGGCGCTGGCCGCCGGAGAACTCGTGGGGATAGCGGTCCTTGTGGAAGGACTGCAGGCCGCAGTCGTCCATGACCTTGTCGATGTAGTCGTCGAACTCCTCCTTGGAGACCAGTCCGTGCTCACGGACGGCCTCGCCGATGATCTCGCCCACGGGCATACGGGGCTGCAGAGAGGAGAAGGGGTCCTGGAAGATGATCTGCATCTTGGTGCGCATGTCGCGCATCTCCTTGGCGTTGAGGTCATAGACCTCCTGGCCATTGAACAGCACCTGGCCGCCGGTCTTTTCGCCGGACAGACGGAGGATGGTGCGGCCGGTGGTGGTCTTGCCGCAGCCGGACTCACCCACCAGACCCATGGTGGTGCCGCGCTTGAGGTTGAAGGTGACGCCGTCCACGGCCTTCACGTAACCCACGGTCTTGTTGAGCATACCGCCCTTGATGGGGAAGTATTTCTTCAGGTCCTTGACCTGGAGGATATACTGAGGATCGTACTGGACCTGCTCCTCAGCGGTCTTCTTGACATCAGCCATTCTGAGCGTCCTCCTTTCCGTAGTAACGGTAGCAGCTGACCATATGGGTGGGGGACAGCTGGATCATGTGAGGATACTCACCCTGGCAGCCTTCCACGCACATTTCGCAGCGATCCTTGAAATAGCAGTAGTTGGGCATGTTGATGGGGTTGGGGACCTTGCCGGGGATGGAATACAGCTTATCCACCTTCTTACCGACCATGGGCTTGGAGGCCATCAGGCCGATGGTGTAGGGGTGAGCGGGATTGGCGAAGATCTCCTGGGCGGTGCCCTTTTCCACCACGCGGCCAGCGTACATGACCACCACATAGTCGGCCATCTCGGCGATGACACCCAGGTCGTGGGTGATCAGCATGATGGAGGAGTTGATCTTATCCTTCAGGTTGCGCAGCAGGTCCAGAATCTGGGCCTGGATGGTCACGTCCAGAGCCGTGGTGGGCTCGTCGGCGATGATCAGGCGGGGATTGCAGGACAGGGCCATGGCGATCATGACACGCTGACGCATACCGCCGGACAGCTCGTGGGGGTACATCTTATAGACACCCTCGCTGTTGGCGATGCCGGCCATCTCCAGCAGATGGATGGAGCGGGCCTTGATGTCCTCGGGGGTCTTGCCCTCACCGTCGTGCAGGGCAATGACCTCGTCCAGCTGGGCGCCGATGCGGAACACCGGGTTCAGGCTGGTCATGGGCTCCTGGAAAATCATGGACATGTAGTTGCCGCGGAGCTTCTGCATCTGCTCAATGGGGGTCTTGGTGATGTCGTAGGCCTTGCCGTTGCCGAGATTCAGGCGAATCTCGCCCTCCACCACCTGGCCCTGGGGCCGCTGGAGCAGCTGCATGATGGACAGGCTGGTAACGGACTTGCCGCAGCCGGACTCGCCCACCACGCCCACGGTCTTGCCGATGGGCACGTCGAAGGAGACACCGTCCACGGCGCGGACGGTACCCACGTCAGAGAAGAAGTAGGTGTGCAGGTTCTCGATCTCCAGGGAGTTATTCTGGTCGTGCATCTGGGTGAGGAACTCCTCCTCAGGCACGTTCTTGCGCTTGTGCAGCTTTTCAAACTGGTCCGTGATCTTGCGGTTCTCCCGGGAAATCCGGCGAGACTCCTTGGCGGACAGATAGCCGCTTTCGTTTTTCTTAGCCATATGATCTCCTCCTTCCTCAGCGCTTCATCTTCGGGTCAAAGGCATCCCGCAGACCGTCGCCAACCAGGTTGAATGCCAGAACCGTCAGCAGCAGCAGCACGCCGGCGGGGATCCAGATGAACCAATAGGTGGTCAGAACGTGGGTGTTATTGACGTCGCTGATGATATTGCCCCAGGAAGCGAAGGGGAACTTGACGCCCAGGCCCAGGAAGGACAGGGTAGCCTCCATGATGATGACGCTGCCCAGGCCCATGGTGCAGGTGACGATCAGCTGGGGAATGACATTGGGGATCAGGTGCTTGAAGATCCGGCGGGACACACTGAGGCCGCAGGCCTCGGCGGCGGTCATGTACTCCTGCTCACGCAGGGACAGGATCTGGCCGCGGACCAGACGGGCGATACCAGCCCAGCCCAGGAAGCCCAGGATCAGCATTAAGTAGACCATTCGGATGGTGGGGTCCACGCGGGATGCATCCATGGCCGCGCCCAGAATAATGATGATGGGCATGGAGGGGATGCAGTAGAAAATATCGACGATACGCATGATCAGGTTATCCACCCAGCCGCCGAAGTAGCCGGAGATACCGCCGAAGATCACGCCGATGACGGTCTCAATGATGATGACGATGAAGCCGATCAGCAGGGAGACGCGGCCGCCGTACATCAGGCGGGTCAGCATATCCATACCGTACATATCGGTGCCCAGCCGGTGGTCCTTGCTGGGGAAGGAATACTGATCGTACTGACGGCTGGGCTTCTCCTGGAGGATCTTCCAGCTCATGGTGGCGGGATCATACTCCAGATCGTACTCAGCGGTGGCGCTGGTGGGAGTATCCTCCTGGGTGGGAGCGTTGGGATCCTCGGTGTTGATGCCGGAGGACGGCTCCTCGGTGTCGGGGTCCTCCTCAGGCTCCTCGGCGACGATCAGGGACTCGTCGGTATAGCTGAAGGCAGCCTTGCCGTTTTCAGCGGTGGCAATGGCGGCATACAGCTTCTCCTTGAAGTCGCGGCTCAGGAACACGTCGGGGGAAATGGCGTTGACGATGATGTTGCTGACATAGGCCACATCGGCACCGTCCTGGGAGGTGATGCTGCCATCCTCAGCCAGGGTGTAGGCTACGCCGTCGGCGGTGAATTCCTTAGCGCCGGAGGCGGAGGCCAGCAGGGCCTGATAGTTGAACTCGAAGGACAGGGTGCTGTCCTTGGCGGAGGCGTTCACCAGCTCCTTGCCGGCGTAGCCCACCACCTGACCGTTGTATTCCACGGAATAGAAGTCGTCGGAAACCTTGGTCAGGGTGAAGTTGTCGCTCTTGTTGGAGAAGGTGGTCTTCCCCTGCTGGATGGCCAGCATAGCTCTGGCCTGGGCGGTGAGGCCGAACACCTCGTCGTTGTTGCTGGCGTACTGGAACTCGGTGTTTTCCTTGGCCGCGCCGAAGTCACGGCGGATGGTCTTATCGGTGTAGAAGAACTGGTCCTGACCATAGGGGGAGATCAGGCCGCCGATGAAGGAAAACACGAACATGAAAACCAGGATGACCAGACCGGTGACGGCCATGCGGTTGCGGATGAAGCGCTTGGCCACCAGCATACCGGGAGAAAGGACCTTAACACGACGGTCATCGTTCAGAGAATACTGCTCCTGAGCAGGCTCCTGGTCGGCGTGCTTCATTTCCTCGCGGATCTCCTCACGGATCTCCTGCTCGACCTGCTGCTCATTGATCTTATCTTTGCGATCTGCCATTTTATTTCCTCCTCCCTTCTTAAGCGATGCGTACGCGAGGATCGACCACGGCGTACAGAATATCAGAAATCAGGTTACCCAACAGGGTCAGCACGGCCATAAAGACCAGGTAGAACATGGAGAACGGAATGTCGCCGCCCACCATGGACTGGTAGGAAATGTAGCCGATGCCGGGGATGGAGTACAGCGTCTCGGTGATCAGTGCACCGGAGAACAGGCCGGGCAGAGAACCGCCGATGATGGTGACCAGGGGGATCAGGGTGTTGCGGAACGCATGGTGATAGATGACCTTGCGCTCGGACAGACCCTTGGCCCGGGCCGTGCGGATGAAGTCAGCGTTGAGCACCTCCAGCATGTTGGTGCGGGTGTAACGCATGAGGGAACCGACACTGATAACCACCAGGGTGACGATGGGCAGAACCAGATGATGTCCCATGTCCAGGAGCTTCCCGAAGGCAGAAAGCTGCTCGTGATTACGGCCGGTGAGACCATACAGGTCGAACCAGCCCAGCTTCACGGAGAAAAACAGCTTCAGCAGAGAAGCAAAGAAGAAAGTGGGCAGCGAAATACCGGCCAAAGCCAGCACCGAAATGACATAGTCTGTCTTGCTGTACTGCTTGGTGGCGGCAATGACGCCCAGGGGGATCGCGATGATGATCTCCAGCACGAAGGCGATAAGGCCCATGAAGAAGGAGATCCACACACAGCTGTTGAATACTTCCGTGACGGGTTTGGTCCACAGCCAGCTGTCGCCGAATTTGAAGGTCAGCATCTGGCCCAGCCACTTGAAGAAGCCGGGGATAATGCCCACATCCAGGTTGTACATGTGGGTGAGCTGCTCCATCCACTCCTCAAAGGACTTGGAACCGGGCTGCATGGACTTCTGACGCGCCATAGCCTCCACGTAGGACGTGGGGAGACAGCGCATCAATGCGTAGATGACGAATGCGACAAGGAACAGGATGACGATTGAGATTAGAATTCTTTTGATGATGTATTTGCGCACTGATAACCCTCCGATCTGATGATACAGTGATGCAGATTGGCGGAACACGTCTGTTCCGCCCCTCCCTATAGACTACCCACTGCACATCAAGCAACACCCCCGGCCCCGCCCGGGTCGCTCCTTGATATGCAGTCGGGGCACCCCCCGGCGGCCGGAGCCGCCGGGGGCGTACCTTGTGACTTAACCTATGTTGTCGTACAGGTCTTGGGTGCGGAACTTTGTCAGTTCAGCTCGATCTTCTCGACCTCGCTCAGCCAGCCATAGAAGGTGGTGATGTCGGGGGTAACAGTGTTCATGTTGACACGCTGGGTGGAGAAGATGATGGCGTTCTGACGCTGATAGACAGGAACCTCAACGGCCCAGTCAACGATGATGTCCAGGCAGGACTTGTACAGAGTCTTACGATAGCTCTGGTCCAGAGAAGCGCGGGCATCCAGGATCAGCTGGTTCAGCTCGGCATCGTTGATGTCGTACATGTAGTTGGAGCCGCCGGCAGCCTTGCCGTCCATGCCGGAGAAGTAGATCTGATACATATCAGGATCCACGGTGGCGCCCCAAGCGGCAGCAAACATGTCAGCCTGATCGGCCTCGATGGTATCCCACAGCTGCGTGCTGTCGGACAGGTCGGTGACGATCAGGTGCACGCCGATCTTCTCCAGAGCCTTGGAGGCCTCGGTGAGGATCATGAAGGAGGGGTGATCGCCCTTGCCGTCGGCGGGGATCAGGGCCTCGCGCTCGATGGCGTAGTTAGCGGTATCCATACCACCCTCGGGGTTGGAGACGACCTTGCCGTTCTCGACCTTGCAGCCGGCGGCCTCGAAGAAGGTCAGGGCAGCCTGCAGGGCGGCCTCATACTTCTGCTCGTCGGTCATGTCGGAGGTATAGATGTCCTTACCCTGAGCATCCACAGAGAAAGCGACCTTGTAGCCAGGATCGGCAGCCTGAGGAGCAGCCCAAGAGGTGTTGGAGATGGGGTAGTTGATGACGGAAGCGCGCTCGCCATAGTAGGACTCGATGGCGACGGTGCGGTAAGCAGCCAGAACGGTGGCGAAAGCCTTACGATAAGCCTTGGAGGCATCGGAACCAGGCTCCTTGTTGACGTTCATGGTGTTGGCGCTCATGCCGATGTAACCATAGCCCAGGTTATCCACGGTATCGGTGGTGATGGCGGGGCCGTTGACATCGTCGTTCTTGTTGGCAGCCTTGATGGCGTCCACGGTGGTGGAGCTGAAGGAAGGATCGGTGATATCCACGGTGCCGGTGACGACGCCGTTGAGCTTATCGTCTTCCTGAGTCTGCAGGAAGTTGACATACTTGGTCTTGGGGGCGCCCAGATAGTAGGAATCGTTAGCCTCGAAGTTAACGGTACCATTCTCGAACTTGATGAACTTGTAGGGGCCAGCACCCAGGGGGGTGGTGGTCTTCTCGCGAACGTGGCTCAGATCGCCCTTGTCAAAGCCGAACTTGTTGTTGTCGTAGTCATACTTGGTCTTCTCGCCATAGTAGTGCATGGGGGCGATGGTCACACCCAGCTGATAGATGGCAGTGGCGTCGACCTGGGTCAGGGAGACGGTCATGCTGTAGTCGCCGGTCTTCTTGATACCGGAGATGTTGGCAGCGGAGGTGCCGGTCTCGATACCCTTGGTGTACTTGGTCTCGTAGTCGTTCAGCAGGCTGGTGAAGGTGGTGCCTTCGGGCTTCTCAGCGTCGACAGCCTCGGCCAGGGAGGGATACTTGGCGACGATGGCGTTGAAGGCATCAGCCTCGGTAGCATCGGCGGGCAGCTCGAAGCCCCAGTTCTTCATGCAGGCGGCAACGGAATCGCCCTCGGCATTAGCGCCCTGGGCAATGCAGTACTGCATGATGGCCTGGACGAACTTCACGCCGGCCTGATCCACGTCAGCCCAGAAGGCAGTCTGATCCGCCTCTTTCCACTTGGAGAAGTCGGTGTTGTCGCGGCCGGCAGCCAGCATCAGGTTGTACAGGGTGTCCATACCGGAACGGTAAGCATCCATGCCCTCGATGGGCAGAGCAAACAGGGTGCTGTTGCCGTCGTAGGTAGGATCGCACAGGACGTACATGGAGAAGATGACGTCATCGATGGTGATAGGCTCGCCGTCGGAGAACTTCAGGTCCTCGCGCAGCTTGAAGTTGTAGTCCACAGTGCCATCGGTGTTCTCCACGATCTCGCAGTCAGCGGGACCATAGTAGGTGTAGTCGGTGCCATTGTAGGCCTTGGTTTCGCCTTCGATACCCTTCATGATGATGGAGCCCTGGCGATCGCTGTTCAGCAGGCCGATAGCGGTCATCGTCCAGACGTCCTGGTCATAAGCGGTCTCGGAGAAGAAGGGGGAGAACTTGCTGTTGAACGGGGAATAACCCACGACCAACGGGGTGTCGTTGTTCTGCTTGCCTTTGTTGCCGCAGCCAACGAACAGGCCCAGGCACATGACAGCGCAAAGTACCAGAGCCAAGATACGGGTAGCTTTCTTCATTGGAATCCTCCTTAAATATTTTTGAACGCGGGCAGAAGCCCGGAGTTCACAAAGGAAATTGGTGGATCACGCCTGAGGCGTATCCAGGTCCCGGGCGGGGAGCTTTTCCCATTTCAGGGTCAGCATATACCGCCACAGGAGCCACGCTCCCCCGGCCACCAGCGCCTTCAGCACCAGGTAGGCGATCACGGAGGCCACGCGGCCGCCGGAGCCGTTCATGGCCAGGTACAGCACCATGGTCACGAAGCCCAGGCCCGCGAAGATCATGCAGAGCATGGCCCGGTGGGGCAGCGCCTGCACGCTCTTTTTATAAATGTACTCCCGGATGGGTTCCTCCGCCTTCCGCAGCCGGTGCACCGCCCAGATCACGCTGACCGCCGCCGCGGCCTCGCAGATATAGGGGAGGATGACGTACCAGCAGTTCAGCATGGCGGGGGCGTCGCTGCATCCCCCGGCCACCACGGCCAGCATGACGGCAACGCTCAGTCCCAGCAACTCCCGCTGGACCCGGTCGCGGCTGCGGCCCTGGTCCACATAGGAGTAGTGGGCGCCGGTATATACATAATCACCGGCAAGATTCACATGGAAATCGTTGAGATGGGCACGGCGTCCGCCGCGCTTTTTATTCTTTTCTGCCATGATCTTTCCTTTGGGGACGGCTGGGTGCGTCCACGGCTCGCTGTCCACTACGCACCAGTCTGTTCGCCGATGGCGGACGGTTTTTGTGCATTTTACTTATCGCCGCCCAGGATTAAAATGTTTTCCTAATTGTATCATGAAACAGTAGATTTTTCAACACTAAGATTAAACTTTCTGTGAATATTCCAAAAAAAATGACAAATATCCATTTTCTTTGTATTTTTATTCTCTTGCGCCGGATTTTCTGCTGTTTTTATCCGCTAACTTTCGCCGCAGATTAACGGTTAATGGTTATATCTCGCAGATGTTTTCGGTGAACAGTTAGGTCAATTCAATCATGTTGTGGCAGAGCTGATAGTACTTCCCCTTCTGGTCCAGCAGCTCCCGGTGGTCGCCCCGCTCGATGATCCGCCCCTGCTCCAGCACCATGATGGCGTTGGCGTTGCGGACGGTGGAAAGCCGGTGAGCGATGACGAACACGGTGCGCCCGGCCATCAGGCCGTCCAGCCCCTGGCCGATGAGCTTCTCGGTGCGGGTGTCCACGGAGGAGGTGGCCTCGTCCAGGATCAGCACCGGGGCCCGGGACACCGCCGCCCGGGCGATGGCCACCAGCTGGCGCTGGCCCTGGCTGAGGTTGGCGCCGTCGGAATAGAGGACGGTGTCGTACCCCCGGGGCAGGTGGGAGATGAAATAGTGGGCGTTGGCGATCTTGGCGGCCTCCATGCACTCCTCATCGGTGGCGTCCAGGCGGCCGTAGCGGATGTTCTCCATGACGGTGCCGGTGAACAGGTGGGTGTCCTGCAGCACGATGCCCAGGGAGCGGCGCAGGTCGTCCTTGCGGATGTTGCGCACGTCGATGCCGTCGTAGGTGATGGAGCCGGCCTGGATATCGTAAAACCGGTTGATGAGATTGGTAATGGTGGTTTTTCCCGCGCCGGTGGAGCCGACGAAGGCGATCTTCTGGCCGGGCTTGGCGTACAGGGACAGGTCCCGCAGCACCGGCTTTTCCGGCACATAGGCAAAGTCCACATGGGAAAAGCGTACATCGCCCCGCAGGGGCACCAGGGTGCCGTCCGGCATACGCCAGTGGTAGTCGTCGCCCTTCTGCTCCAGGGTCACCTGGCCCTGGTCCTCCTCGGGAGGCAGGTCCAGGATGCCAAAAATCCGCTCGGCACCGGCCAGGGCCATCATCAGAGCGTTGAACTGCTCGGAGATCTGGCTGACGCGGTCGGCAAAGGTGCGGACATACTGCAAAAAGCCGATGAGGATGCCGCCGGCCCCCTCCCCTGTCAGCCACAGGACGCCCACCGCGCAGGTGATGGCATAGAAGATGTGGGACAGGTTGTTGAGAATGGGGCCCACCATGGAGGTGACGGTGGTGGCGGTGGTGGAGGCCTTGCACAGGTCCTGGTTGATGACGTCGAACTGCTCCATGACCTCCTTTTCGTGGGTGAACACCTTCACGTCACGCTGGCCGGTAATCATCTCCTCCATATAGCCGCTGACGGCGGCGGTAAGGCGCTGCTGGCTGGCGTAGGTGCGCTTGCTGATTTTGGTGGTGACCCGCACCACCAGCACCACGATGGCCCCCAGCACCACCATGATGGCAAACAGCCGCATGGACAGGGCCAGCATCATGGCAACGGTGCCCACCAGGGAGGTGATGGAGATGGCCAGCTGGGTGATGCTGTGCTGCAGCAGCTCGTTGGTGGCCTCGATGTCGCTGGTGTAGTAGCTCATCAGAGCGCCGGTCTTGTTTTCGTCGAAGAACCGCACCGGCTGGCGCTGCATGGTGTCGAACAGCTCCGTGCGCAGCTGCTTCATGATGATGGCGCTGCACTCCAGCATCAGGCGGTTCAGCAGATAGTTGGTCAGGGCCGACAGCAGATACAGGCCCGCCAGGCCCAGGATCAGGCTGATGTACTTGGCATACGTCTCGTTGGGAGCCGCACCGCTGGCCTCCAGCAGGTTTGTCAGGGGCTTCATGCAGTAGGCAGCCCCGATGGTGGCGGCCACATAGGCCAGAATCGACAGCATGGCCGCCGTCAGCAGCAGGCGGCAGTGCTTGAAGTAGCACACCAGCCGCCACAGGATGGCGAAGGGGTTCTCTACCTTTTTATTATATTTCTGCAGGTCAACTCGCGGCATGATCCACCGCCCCCTCTCTCATCTGGCTCTCGTACACGTCACGGTAAATATGGCTGCGGGACAGCAGCTCCTGATGGGTGCCCATGTCCGCCAGACGCCCCTGGTCCAGCACCACAATGCGGTCGCAGGACATGATGGAGTTGATGCGCTGGGCAATGATGACCTTGGTGGCGCCGGGCAGGGCCGTCCGCAGACAGCGGCGGATGTGCTCGTCGGTGGCCATGTCCACGGCGGAGGTGGAGTCGTCCAGGATCAGGATCCTGGGCTTTTTCAGGATGGCCCGGGCGATCAGCAGCCGCTGGCGCTGGCCGCCGGACAGGTTGGCGGCGTTCTGCTCCAGCACCGTGTCATAGCCGTCGGGGAAGCGGTCGATGTACTCGTCGGCCCGGGCGATGGCGCAGGCGGCCTGCATCTGGGCCAGGGTGGCGTTGGGGTCTGCCCAGCGGAGGTTGTCGGCGATGGTGCCGGAGAACAGGGAGCCGTTCTGCAGCACCATGGACACGCCGCTGCGCAGATTTTCCAGGGTATACTCCCGGACGTCCCGGCCGTCCACCTTCACGGTGCCGGACAGGGCGTCGTAAAACCGGGGGATCAGGCTCACCAGGGTGGACTTGCCCTCGCCGGTGCCGCCGATGACGCCGATGGTCTCGCCGGAGGCGATGTGCAGGGTCACATGGCGCAGGGCCAGCTTGTCGGGGTCCCGGGTATAGCTGAAGCACACGTCCTCGAAGTCGATGCTGCCGCTTTCCACTGCGGCGTCGGAGGGGCCGTCGGTGATGTCGATCTCCTCGTCCAGCACCTCGTTGATGCGGACCAGGGAGGCCTGGGCCCGGGACAGGGACATGACCAGCCAGCTGATCATGGACAGGGAGTTCACGGCCATGCCGGCGTAGTTCACCAGGCTCACCAGCTGGCCGGTCAGCAGGCCGGTGGTCCGGAAAATGATCTCCCGGCCGCCGAAAAACAGGATCAGCACGCTGCACGTCCACATAATGCCCATGGTAATGGGGCCGGACAGGGTAAACAGTCTCCCTGCGCCCAGCTGGGCCTGCCGCAGATCGTCGGTGGTTTTGTCAAAGCGCTTGGACTCGTAGCCGCCCCGGACGAAGGCCTTCACCACCCGGCTGGCCACCAGATTCTCCCGGACGGCCTGGTTCATGCCGTCCATCATCTTCAGCATCCGCTTGAAGCGGGGCTGGCCCACCTTCAGCAGGATCACCATCAGCACCACCAGCAGGGGGATGCAGATCAGCAGCAGGGGCGCAAGACCCGGGGAGACGATGAAGCTCATGACCGTGGCCAGGATCACCATCACCGGCGCCCGGTACAGGGTCACCAGGGACTGACGCATGGTGTCCCGCAGGGTGTTGATATCCGTGGTGGCCCGGGTGATCAGCTGAGGGGTGGAGATATGGTCGATGTTGGCAAAGGAAAAGCTCTCAATCTTCCCCAGCAGGGTGCCGCGCATATTCCGGGCGAAGCCCTGGGTGGCAATGGCGGAGCAGCGGGCCGCCAGCACGCCCATGGCCATGGACAGGCAGGCCACGCCCACCATAATGGCCCCCACCGTCAGCACGAAGCAGTTGCGGTTGGCGATGAGCTCCGGGGAAAACAGCCCCTGGAGCATGAAGGTGCTCTCCCGGTACAGGCCGCCGTCCACGATGGTGGACATGAGCATGGGGATCAGCAGCTCCAGCACCACCTCGGTGATGCCGAATATCAGGGCGGCTGCCGTCCAGCCCTTATAGCGGCCCAGGACAGGGCCCAGGTGCCGGAAAAGCCCCGGTTTTTTCTGTGTCTTGATAAGACGTCACCTCTGTTTCTTTTATGCAGGATTTCTGAAGTTATACACGGCTATTATATCAGACCCCGCCGAGTTTCACAAGCGGAAAAATTCCGCGGCATTTTATCCGCCAGAATCCACAAAAAGCGCGAAAAAATGCTGCAAGCGCAGCGCTTGCAGCATTTTTTATTTGGGTGAAACTTACTTCAGCTCGACCTTGCCGCCGACTTCCTCGACCTGCTTCTTCAGAGCCTCGGCGTCCTCCTTGGACAGGCCTTCCTTCATGGTGGTGGGGGCGCCCTCGACGGCAGCCTTGGCCTCGGCCAGACCCAGACCCATGACCTCGCGGACGACCTTGATGACCTTGATCTTCTGAGCGGCGTCGAAACCGGTCAGGACCACGTCGAACTCGGTCTTCTCCTCGGCAGCGGGAGCAGCAGCGCCGGCAGCGGGAGCGGCCATGGCGGCGGCGGACACGCCGAACTCTTCCTCCAGAGCGTGGACCAGCTCGGACAGCTCCAGAACGGTCAGGCCCTTGATTTCCTCGATCATAGCAGTAATCTTCTCGGACATTTTGATAAGCCTCCTAATTGTAAGATATTTGTTTGATTTGGGTGGGGCGGAGAGGCCCCGGGGTGGTGCCGGAATTTATTCGGCGGCGGCTTCCTCGGCGGGAGCGCCGTCCTTCTCGGCGATCTGCTTCAGCACGCAGGCCAGAGCAGAGATGGGGGCCAGCATGGTGCCCAGAACCTGGGCCTGCAGCACGGGCAGAGCGGGGATGGAAGCCAGAGCATTCACGGTCTCCAGGGAGACGACCTTGCCTTCCATGAAGCCGCCCTTGATCTCGAACTTGCCATTGAGCTTCTTTGCATAGTCAGCGATGACGCGGGCAGGGGCGACGGGATCGTCCATGCACACGGCCAGGGACGTGGTGCCGTTGAGCTGATCGTCCAGCTCGTTGAGACCCACGTTGTTGAATGCAAAGCGCAGCAGGGTGTTCTTGATGACAGCGTACTCCACGTTGTTCTCGCGGCAGTCCGCGCGCAGAGCGGTGTCCTCTGCCACGGTGATGCCCTTGTAATCAACGATGACACCGGCGGCTGCATTCTGCAGCTTCTCGGTCAGTGCCGCCACGATGGCCTGCTTTTCAGACAGAACTTTTGCGTTGGGCATTCTTTGATTTCACCTCCGGAAAATTTGTCGGTGCGTTCAAAAAGAAAACCGTCCCTGTATCCAAGGACACAAGGACGGTGTAAAGCAATCGGAAACGATTTGCCATCCTCGGCAGGACTTACGGCTTGCGCCACCTGCTGTCTTTGGAACGCATCTGGTATTATATCAGGGGCGTGACGGTTTGTCAAGCCGAAGATATCAAATGTTTCAGCCGGTTTTTTTACAGCTGCTTGTTGGCGTTCATCTTGACGCCGGGGCCCATGGTGGAAGCGGCCACGCAGGACTTGATATACTGGCCCTTGGCGGCGGCGGGCTTGGCCTTGATGATGGCGCCCAGCAGAGCGGTATAGTTCTCATACAGCTTGTCCGCGCCGAAGGAAACCTTGCCGATGGGGCAGTGGATGATGTTGGTCTTGTCCAGACGATACTCCACCTTACCGGCCTTGACTTCCTTCACGGCCTTGGCCACGTCGGGAGTGACGGTGCCGGCCTTGGGGGAGGGCATCAGGCCCTTGGGGCCCAGCAGCTTACCCAGACGGCCCACAACGCCCATCATGTCGGGGGAAGCGACGACCACGTCGAAGCCGAACCAGTTTTCCTTCTGGATCTTCTCCACCATATCCATATCACCGACGAAGTCGGCGCCGGCCTCGCGGGCAGCGTCGGCCTTGTCGCCCTTGGCGAACACCAGGACGCGGGCGGTCTTGCCGGTGCCGTTGGGCAGGACGATGGCGCCGCGGACCTGCTGGTCAGCGTGGCGGGAGTCGACACCCAGCTTCACGTGCAGCTCGACGGTCTCGTCGAACTTGGCGGATGCGGTCTTGCAGACCAGCTCCAGACCCTCCTTGGGATCATACAAGGTCCCGCGGTCGATCTGCTTGGCGCTTTCTTTATACTTCTTACCTCTAAACATCTCTTACACCCTCCTTATTCGCCCACGACGACGCCCATGGAACGGGCGGTGCCGGCGATCATGCTCATGGCTGCTTCCAGGGAAGCGGCGTTCAGATCGCGCATCTTCAGCTCGGCGATCTTCTGGATGGAGGCCTTGGAGATGGTGGCCACCTTGGTCTTGTTGGGCACACCGGAGCCGGACTCGATGTTGCACTCCTTCTTGATCAGCACAGCCGCAGGAGGCGTCTTGGTGATGAAGCTGAAGGAACGATCGGAGTAGACGGTGATGACCACGGGGATGATGAGGCCCATGTCATTCTTGGTGCGCTCGTTGAACTCCTTGGTGAATGCCTGAATGTTGACACCGTGCTGGCCCAGAGCGGGGCCGACAGGGGGTGCGGGGGTCGCTTTGCCTGCAGGAATCTGCAGCTTTACATAACCAACAACTTTCTGTGCCATGGATAGGCACCTCCTTCATAAAAATGTGGTAGCGGCCGGTCGATACCGGAAACCGCTTTTGGCGAGACGGACACCGTCTCTCCCACTTGCGCCGGAGGGAATGCTCCGGCCTGCCGCGCAGAGACTGCTGCGCCTCAGTGCAGAACCTCCACCTGATCGAGCTCCAGCTCGATGGGGGTTTCTCTGCCGAACATGAAGACCGCCACCCGGACCTTGTTCTTCTCGGGGTCGATCTCCTCCACGGTACCGGTGAAGCTGGTAAAGGGGCCGTCCGTGATCTTCACGGTGTCGCCCACGTTGTACAGCACCACGATCTCGTGCTTTTCCACGCCCAGGGCCGCCACCTCGTCCTCCGTCAGGGGGATGGCCTTGTTGGCCTCGCCCACGAAGCCGGTGACGCCTCGGATGTTGCGGATCAGATGCCAGGTGTCATCTGTCAGGATCATCTTGATCAGGACGTAGCCGGGAAATACCTTGCGCTCCACTTCCTTCATGACGCCGGACTCGGTGACCTCGGTGACGGTTTCCATAGGAATCTCCATCTTGAGGACCATATCGGACATGCCGCGGTTGACCACGGATTTCTCGATGGCCGCCTTCACGGCGTTCTCGTAGCCGGAGTAGGTGTGGATCACATACCATTTCGCGTTTTCAGCCATGCCGCACTTCCTCAGCCGGTGAAAGCGCCGATGAGGGTCTTGATCAGCAGCACCGCCACGCCGTCGAAGATCCAGATGCAGGCGCCCACTGCCACAGAGCACAGCAGCACCGTTCCGGTGTTCTTGGCGGTGGTCTTGCCGTCAGGCCAGACGACCTTCTTCAGTTCGCTTCTCATCTCGCGGAACCACTTGCCGTGGTCCTTCTTGACCTTTTTTTCCTCTGCCATCGTGCTATCTCCTTCCAATTACTTGGTCTCGGTATGGACCGTATGCTTTCTGCAGAAGGGGCAATACTTGTTCATTTCAAGACGGTCAGGGCTGTTCTTCTTGTTTTTCATCGTGTTGTAGTTTCTCTGCTTGCACTCGTTGCATCTCAAAGTGATCTTCA
>OFMP01000051.1_pt1 | contig 95081 bp, 81 predicted proteins | sample 1541841 | NCBI WGS metagenome assembly OFMP01 (sample SAMN04209226, study PRJEB22552) | human gut metagenome | biome: gut; material: feces | host: Homo sapiens | place: USA: Oklahoma
GACAAGAAGTTCTTTCTTTTCCGTATCGCCAATTTATATGCTTATCCCCACTAAATTTCTACTGAGCCGTATCTCCGGCACGCAGGCTGCTGAGGCATGTCGAGTCCCGGCGCGCTCTGCTGTGCTCGCGCATCGGCTACGTTGGCAGGCATGCGCTCCGATAGTCTGGATGCGCCCTGCGCGATTCCGCGCCAAACAGGTGTGTGCTGCCGTCACACATGCCGCGCCGTTTCTCGGCTTATATGCCGCTTTGCCGCGATGGGGAAGTTTCTCCGTCGGCGCATACGCAAACAGGGCGGAGTCAGCTGCTTTTGCAGCTCTCCGCCCTGTTTGGGGTTTAAGTTGGCGTTGTCTTATTTCGCCTTTGCTTCCACGTCGGGAGCAATGAGTTTGTAGCCCTTTCCGTGGATGTTGATGATTTCGATTGAAGGATCGTCCTTCAGGTGCTTGCGCAGTTTGGTGATGTATACGTCCATGCTGCGGGCGTTGAAGTAGTTGTCGTCAATCCAGATTGTCTTCAGGGCGAAGTTGCGCTCGAGGATTTCGTTTACGTGAGCGCAGAGCAGGCTCAGCAGTTCCGACTCCTTGGTTGTGAGTTTTGTGATTTTATCCTCGATCATCAACACTTGTTTCTGAGTGTCGAATGTGAACTTGCCAATCTTGTACATCGTGATTTCCTTGCCTTTCTTGCCTTTCACGCGGCGCAGGATAGCCTCGATTCTAAACACGAGCTCTTCCATGCTGAACGGCTTTGTGATATAGTCGTCGGCACCGATTTTGAAGCCTTCGAGGATGTCCTCCTTCAGTGATTTTGCCGTAAGGAAAATGATAGGCACTTCGCTGTTTACGGTTCTTACTTCCTGTGCGAGCGTGAAGCCGTCTTTCTTTGGCATCATCACGTCGAACACGCACAAGTCATACTTACCCTTCAAGAAAGCCTTGTAGCCGGCTTCACCGTCGGGAAACAAATCGGCGTTGTAGCCTTTCGCTTGAAGATACTCTCTCAGCAGCATGCCGAGGTTTTCGTCATCTTCACATAACAAAATACGCAATCTTTCTTCCATGATTATTCATTTATTAATGGTAATGTAATTATAAATTTCGATCCCTTGTTGAATTCGCTCTCCACGCGGATTTCGCCTTTCAGCTCGGTCACCATCTTGTGCACGTATGCCAGTCCGAGGCCGAATCCTTTCACGTCGTGGCGGTTGCCGGTCGACACGCGGTAGAACTTTTCGAACACCTTTTTCAAGTCGTCGCGTTTTATTCCGATGCCGTTGTCGGCTATCGAGATTTCGATTTTGTCGCCCGGAAGGCTGCGTGTCGCCACGGTGAGCTGCAGCGGGCAGTCGTCGCGTCGGTATTTGACAGCGTTGTCGAGCAGGTTGAAAATCACGTTGGTGAAGTGCATCTCGTCGACTTTCACGTCGGCAATTTCGGCGTCGAGTCGGGCGTCGATGCGTCCGCCGTATTTCTCAACTTTGAGCTTGAAGGTGTTTACGATGTTTTGTATCAATTGGTTTGCGTTTACTTCCTGCAGTTTGAGGGTGGCTTTCTGACGGTCGAACATCGACATCTGGAGCACCTTCTCTACTTGGAAGCGCAGCCGCTTTGTCTCGTCGTTGATTACGGTTGATATGTGCTGCATCATCGTCGGACTTTTGCGCATAGTGTCGTCGTTGAGCATCTGCGCTGCGAGCGAGATGGTTGATATCGGAGTCTTGAATTCGTGGGTCATGTTGTTGATGAAGTCGTTTTTCATTTCCGACAGTTTCTTTTGGCGGAATGCGATTACGATGGTGCACAGGAACACTACAAGCAGCACGAATGTGAATCCGAACGACGGAATCATGAACCGTACGGATGAGAATATGTATTTGTCGCGCTCGGGGAAGTAGACGTATAGATAGTTGCGCCGCGACTCGGTGTCGTTGGGAAACAGCGTCTGTATGAATACGTCTTCTTTGTCTACCGTTTCGTCGTAGCCGTTAGTCTTGTAGACAATGTGGCCTTTGCGGTCGGCTATGGCATATTCCCATGCGAGAGGAATGCCGTTGTTGCCGAGCTCGGTGCGAAGGTAGTTGTTGACCATAGCTGAGTCGGCGCGCTCTGTGATGGGGCGGTTGCTCGACTGGTTGAGTATGGTGAGTATCACTTCGTTGAGCAGACCTTTCTGATAAAGGAATTGTTTGCGCAGGTTTTCCTGAAATTTGCGCAGCTTGTCCTGCTCTACGGGAGTGCGCCGGTTTGTTGCCGGAAGGTCGGACTCTTGCGAGAGGGATGTGTTCATGAAGTTGTCTGTCTTCAGGAATGAGTTTGAGTCAAATATCCCTGGCTCCAACATCAGCAGCTCTTCCTCGAGATAGTTTTTTGTCTCGTTTTTCTCCAAAGCTGTCGACAAAGAGTAGAGGCTGCGCTTCACGCCTTCCGAGAAGTGCTGTTCGCGCATCTTCACCATCTCCTCCATATATACGAACTGCATATACAACAGGCCGACAAATGTCAGCGCCATTATGATGGTCAATATCCAAATCGTACTTTTCTTCATCGTTTTTACACTTTTTTTGATATTGCAAATATATGAAACATATCTTAAATTCGACTCTTGAATTTATTAATTTTTTAATTTTTAATTAAAATGCACGATTGTAAACTGTTTTTAACTTGAAAATGCGGCGGTTGGACGGAAAAGTGTGATTTTTAATGGAAAACGCTTCCTCCACGTGGAGGAAGCGTTGTGCCAGGTTTCTGAATTGGCAGTTTTAATTGGCAATGAATCCGCCTAACTGGTATGGCATTTGCTGCTGATAGGTGTAGGCTCTTGCAAACTGCTTCAAAAACTCGATTGTTGATTTTCTTGGTTTGACGGAAGATTGTTGTGTTCCGTTGCATTCTTTTGTAATCAAATGAGTAGAGTTTTTCTGCATAGGCAATATTGTTTAAAGTTCATACATATCAGTAACGCATCAGTGTGGCGAATTATTATATAACAGGCAAAAAAATAATGGGTTGCACACATGCGCAACCCATTATTTATGATAAATATCAGACTATTTTTACTTAGTGATGCCGAATTCTTTCGCGATGCGGTTGATTTTCTCGTCTGCGCGTGCCTCTGTTGCTTTATATTCATCGGCGGAAGCGAGAGTGTCGTGAACCTCGATGTAGAATTTGATCTTAGGCTCTGTTCCCGACGGGCGGACAGACACTTTCGTGCGGTCGGCTGTGTAGTATTGGAGCACGTTTGACGTAGCCGGCATGTCGAGTTTCTTTGTCTCGCCTGTCGCCACGTTTGTCTCTACGAGCGATTGGAAGTCTTTTACGGTCACCACTGGCGATCCGGCGATTTCCTTCGGTGGGTTCTCGCGGAATTGTTTCATCAAGGCGATGATTTCCTCTGCGCCCGATTTGCCTTTGCGCACCAAAGAGATGCCTTTCTCGCGCGAGAAGCCGTACTTCATATAGATGTCGATCAGCATGTCGGTCATGTTCAAGCCCTTGTCTTTTGCCCAAGCTGCGATTTCAGCCATGAGCGAGATTGCCGACACTGAGTCTTTGTCGCGGACGAAATCCTCGGCCAGGAAGCCGTAGCTTTCCTCGCCGCCGCCCAGATAGCGGGCTTTGCCTTCGTTTTCGCGCATCACGTTGGCAATCCATTTGAAGCCGGTGAAGCAGTCATACATCTTTATGTGCTGAGCTTCGGCGATTGTGCGGATTGTCTCGGTTGTCACGATTGTCTTCACGATGTATTCATTGCCGGTGAGTGTGCCGAGCTCCGTGTTGCGGGTCATCAGATAGTTGAGGAAAATCATCACAATCTGGTTTCCGTTGATGAGCACATACTCGCCGTTGTTGTCGCGGATCACGAGGCCGATGCGGTCAGCGTCGGGGTCGGAAGCCATCACTACCTCTGCGCCGGTTTCCTTTGCTTTCTCGATGGCCATTGCCATAGCCGACGGCTCTTCTGGGTTTGGCGAAGCGACGGTAGGGAAGTCGCCGCTGAGCACTTCCTGCTCAGGCACGCCGATGATGTTTGTGAAGCCGTAGTTTGCAAGAGAGCGGGGAATCAGTTTCAAGCCGGTTCCGTGGATTGGCGTGTAGACAATCTTCATGTCGTGATGTCTCTTGATTGCCTCTGGACTGAGCGACAGGCTTTTTACTTTTTCAAGGAAAATCTTGTCAACTTCCTCTCCGATGATTTCAATCTTCGACGGGTCGCCTTTGAATTTGATGTCGGCAACGTCGGTCACCTCGTTGACATATTTGATTGTGTTCACGTCGTGAGGGGCAATCATCTGCGCGCCGTCGTCCCAATAGGCTTTGTAGCCGTTGTATTCTTTCGGGTTGTGAGATGCAGTGATGATCACACCGCTCTGACATCCGAAATGGCGGATTGCAAACGACATTTCCGGAGTAGGGCGGCAAGAGTCGAAGAGATACACCTTGATGCCGTTGGCCGAGAAGATGTCGGCAACGATTTCGGCGAATTTGCGGCTGTTGTTGCGCACGTCGTGACCCACCACAACCTTGATTTCCGGAAGGTCCTTGAACGCCACTTTCAGATAGTTTGACAAGCCTTGGGTGGCGGCGCCAACGGTGTATATGTTCATACGGTTTGAGCCGGCGCCCATGATTCCGCGCAAGCCACCAGTGCCGAATTCGAGGTCTTTATAGAACGACTCGATGAGTTCTGTCTTGTCTTCGCTGTCGAGCATAGCCTTTACGGCAGCGCGTGTTTCTTCGTCGTATTCAGGAGAAAGCCATTTCTCGGCTTTTTCCGTAACTTGTTTTAGGAGTTCGTTGTCCATAATATTTTTAGGTTTTATAAGATTTTTCTAAAGTGAACAAATTTAATGATATAAAAGGTAATGACCAAAAATAAACGGGTCATTTTTCTTCGTTGCCTTCTTTTCGGCTCCGTTGCGGCAATTCTTCATCGTTCTCGCGCAGCTTTTTGAGGCGCTCTTTGTGTTTGAGCGTGAAATGCAGCAGCACGATTACGAGCAGCGACACGCCCATCACTCCGAAATATTGCAGATACTTGCCTGCAGCCACCTGTCCGCGGCCTACGTAGGCCATCACCATCAGATAAACAAGCAGCAGCAGCGGCAGCCATGTGGATTTTTTAGTTTTCATTGTCGGTTGATTTTATGACTTTATATTTTGACTCTTCCGGCACAAACGCATCGCTGAGCAGCCGTCGGTAGATGCGTATGCACGCCCATGCGTCGATGGCGGCATAGGATGTCTGTGCCTCGGTGAGCGTCTCGGCGTCCCAGTTCGACAGCTGTTGCGACTTTGAGATTTTCATATCAAACAGGATTGCGTAGATTTTCTGCAGGCTTGAGCAGCCGAAATTGTAGTCGGGCACAAGTTTCTGCAGGTCGATGAATCCCTGGGGGTGGAAGTCGTAGTTGTGGGCGAGCATCGAGAAGTCGTCGTGGAGCGACAGTCCGATTTTTGGAATGTCGGGGTTGTCCATGATTTCGTGCAGAGGTTCGAGGTCGTCAATTTTGCGCACGCGGAACAGGAAGCACACATCGTCGGCTGAAATCTGAATCAGCGAGACGTGGATAGGCACTCCTTTTCTGAATGTGGGCTTTGATTCGGTGTCGAAGCCGAGGATAGGATATTTTTTCAGTATCGACACCGCTTTGCGTGCCTCGGCGGCGGTGTTTACCACCTTGATTACACCGGGAAACTCCACTCGGGGCAATTCTGCCAGTTGTTCTTTTGTTATGGTGAGAGAATAACTCTTGTCTGTCATCTTTTGAATTTTGGTGCAAAGGTAGGTATAAATAATATATTTATGTCTAATTTTGTGCCCGATTATGGAAAAATTCAGTTGGAAAGGCCACGGCGCGATGCTGCTGGCGAATACGAGTTGGGGCTTGATGTCGCCCCTTGCCAAGGTTGTTATGGCTGGCGGTGTGGTCACGCCGTTTGTGCTCACCGATTTGCGCATATTCGGCGCGATGGTGCTGTTCTGGGCAGTGTCGCTGTTTCAAAAACCGGAGCACGTGCCGCCGCGCGACATGCTGCGTCTGTTTGTCGCGTCGCTTCTTGCCATAGTGTTCAATCAGGGCAGTTTCATCTTTGGGGTCAAACTGTCGTCGCCTGCCGACGCGTCGATAATCACCACGAGTATGCCTTTGTGGGCAATGCTTCTTGCCGCCGTATTCCTTCGTGAGTCGGTCACGGGGAAAAAGGTGGCAGGCATAGCTTTCGGGGCTGGGGGCGCGTTGATGCTCATTCTGGGCAGTGGAGCCACTGCCACGGCAGCCGGCGCGCATCCCATACTTGGCGACCTGCTTGTGCTTTTCGCCCAACTGAGTTATGCCACCTATCTTGTCCTGTTCAAAAATTTTATATGCCGCTATTCGCTTGTGACGGTGATGAAGTGGATGTTTACCTATGCTTTTCTCTGCACGCTTCCGTTCTCATATTCGAGTCTTGTGGCAACCGACTGGCTTGCGCTTGGATGGGACGATGTGCTTGCCGTGGCGTTTATCGTGGTGTTTGCCACGTTTGTGAGCTATATGTTTATCATTGTCGGGCAGAAGAATCTGCGTCCCACGGTGGCTGGAATGTACAACTACGTGCAGCCCGTAGTGGCGTGTGTCGTGACGGTTTGTCTCGGGCTCGACTCGTTCAATGTGATGAAGGGGCTTGCCGTGGCGATGATTTTTGTGGGCGTGTTTCTCGTCACAACGAGCAAGAGCCGCGCCGACGAGCGCCGCGAGGCACGACGGTGACATGAAACGAAATCGGCGCCGTGCCTGTGCAGACACGACGCCGACCATATTGTGAAGCTTTAGATGCTTGCTGTTAGTTATTCTTTAACAACCTTCCAAGCCTGCTTGCCATTGTAGGTGGTCTCTACCGATTTGTAGCCAGAGGCAACATAGTTGGTGTGTGCGCCATCGGCGGTGTTGTCGGCAGGATTGAAGCCTACGAATGTGCCGCCCATAACCTTGACATGGCAACGTTTCTTGTAGTCATCCATACAATTTATTAAGTACGTTGCGTCTCCATCGCTTTCGAATATGCCACCGGTGATATTGAGGTAACAGTCCGTATTATAATAGCCAATCAGAATGCATTCGCTGGAGTTTTCTTTTGGTGAACCACCAACGGTGTGGAAATATCCGCTGTGGATATTGGCAGTACCCTTGAAAATCCTGATGGCATTGTTGGCCTTACTGCCACCTTTTGCATCAAATGTCAAATTGCCGTAGATATCAACAGAGCCGCCATTTCTCACTTCTATGACAGCTGATGTGTGGTTCGGACGGTTTGGTGCTGCTTCCAATGTGCCGTTTCCGGAGATTTTAACGCCAGTTTCGCTTATTGACAGTAAGGTGTTGATGTTGTTTGAATCATCGTTGGTTGATTTGAAAACTGCGCCGTTTTTCATTACCAAGGAAGTGCTTCTGGCTGGAGATATGACTGATGCGTATTCTAAATCTTGTCCCAACGCCACGATTTTGCCTCTTGTGGTGAGTGCGGTTTTGAGACCTTCGGCTGTTGTAGCCTCTACAGCCGGCACAACTTTCCAGATGGTGCGGCCGTCGGCAGCTGTGCCGTTGGGGATTGAAGCATAGCCAGGGGCTACGAAGTTGGTGCCGTTGCCCTCAGCCTTGCAGTCGCCAGGGTTGAATCCAATGAACGTGCCGCCGGTAACGATGATTTTCGCTGTTCCGTTTTTGCGGTTCGCGTCATAGCAGTTGAGCACGAACTCATCGGCTTTATCTGCGTCAGGATATTTCTGCTGCACCTCGAATGTTCCGCCTTTTATTTCCGCAACACCTTCAAGTACATAGACTGCGTGAACGTTGCCGTTGTAGTGTCCGCCCTCGATAACAAGATGTCCTCCGTCCTGAACATCGACAGCGTAGCAGTCGTTGGCTTTGGCGATGTATGCACCACTGGTAATTGTCAGCGAGCTGTTTTCTCTTACAGAAAGCAGTGACCAATCGGAGTCACTCCAAATATCATTTTTGTTGCTGATTGAGAGGTCTCCGAGATTGAGCGTCTCGCTTTGTCCGCCTGAAAGGACAAGCGTTTTTTCGGCGTCAACGCTCTGGCCGTTGGCAACGGCAGCTTTCAAAGCAGCAAATGTAGACGCACTTACCACTTCATGTGCGAACTCGCCGCTGAATGCCGGTTCGATGACCACATTGAAGTCAACAGAATTTGTGAGCAGCGAGCCGTAGATGTTTGTACGGTAGTTGCGTTGCAATGGGACATTTGTGAAAGAGCGGAATGTGGACTTGCCGTTGTAACCGAATGTCATATCAACGGTTTCCTTGGTGTCGCTGATGGGAATATATGCCATCAATAGATATTTATAGCCGGCAACAGGGAATGCACCGTCATCTGCTGTAGGTATAGCTTTCATTTTGAATGTGCGTGTTGCCTCAGTGCCTTCCATCTTGCCTGTTGCCAAGTTCAAGATGTCGCCAGCCGTTGCTTTGACTTGTGTCTGAGTAAGATTGAGACCAGCTATGGTCGCAGCGTCAAAGTCGTCGGTTCCGATGTTCACCTGCGCGAACGGACGCGTAAGTTTGACGTCAACATTTTGGTTGCCGCTTACGGTGATTGTTTCTTTCTTGAAGAAAGCGTCGCAGATGTCATTGTTGGAATACACATTTGTATACGTTATTTTGACTGTCTGAGTCAACGGGTCGAATGTGTAAGGCTTCTTTGCGGAGTTGTCTGCGGCCCAGAAAATCACGTCGTAGGTCTTGCCTGTGGTCAGTTTCAACGAGACTGTCTGCTTGAGATTGTTCATTTCGGCTTCTCCCACAACAGTTGTCTCGTCGCCGAACACAGGCAGAGGAGTTGATTGCCCAGCCTCATACACTGCATATTGCAGATGTTTCGCCGTCAGTCCGTCGGCAAACGCACGGGTTCCCATCTCCGAAGGCAGTTGCGCTGTGAATGTCACGGTTCCCTCGTCGCCTGTCTTCAGGCCGTTGTCCATCTCATCGTTACACGATGTCACGAGCAGCGCCGCGGCTGCAATCGTGAAAGTGGAAAGTAGATACCTTTTCATTGTTTTGGTTGGTTTTTGTTTGGTTATGTCTATAATTTAGTTTTGTTTGGTCAAGTTTGTCGGATGTTTCGGGGCTGTGTCCCAATATTGGCACAAGCACCCGCGCTTAGCGGAACGCCGACAATGCGTCGCGTTGCGAGGTGCTTGTGATTTTTATAATTATTGTTTGGGAATGGAATGTCGTAATAAGAGAAAGGGCAGGCACAATGCGTCCTTCAGCCGAAATTGTGCGCTTCTCGGCATTGTTGAAGTTATGAATTGTAGCAGTCATTGTCGTTTCTCTGATATTTTTTTGCAAATATAGGGGGGGGGTAATCAAAAAACCAAATAAATTCCCAACTTTTTTCACAAAAAAATTAAAAAAAACGGCGTTGCTGCCGGATGCGGCTGTAAAGCCAGTATCCCGACAGCGGAATGCCTACGCCGGCAATGGTGTACAGAATCCAGAAGCAGTCGGTCTGCGCATAGTCGTGAATCACCATGTGGCACCCGATCTGCCGTGGGTCGAGTCCGTACCACCATATTTTCAGCAGGCTGACCACCTTGTATGCCGACACGTGCCAGATGAAGATGTAGAGAGTGTGCTCGCCGCAGTACTCCAAAAACTGGATTATGCGTCCCTTGAGGTGCGACAGGTGGTAAGAAATGTTGTAGGTCATTAGCCATCCGGCGACTCCCGTCACTGGCAGCGACAGCACGTCGCGGATGCGCACCGACAGGCTCATGCCACGGCATTCCAGCCATGATCCGGCAAGCACGACAGCCGCTCCGGCAGCGGCGAGCCACAGGCTGTGTCCGATGCGTTGCTCATATTTGCGGTACAGCACGCCGATGCTGAAAAACAACACGCCCATCGTGTCGCGGTAGCCACCCTGCACGAGTGTGACAATCTTTACTCCTTCGCCCGCTTTGAACAATGCAAAGCCAAGAGCGATGAAGAAAATCACCAATGGAATCGCCACTGTGCGTCCGCGCAGCCGCTTCACGTTGTTAAGCATATAGTAGAGCACCACGAAGGCGATGCTTGCCACGAGCAGTCCGCGGAAAAACCAGAACGCTCCGGCGAAAAACTCATCGTAGCCTCCCATAGAGAACACTATGTTGGTGAGCCGCTGCCAGAATTGGTGGATGGAGTAGGGATGTGTGGTGCCGCCTGTCCAGTTGCCGTAGACCTCGTTGAGAATGCCGATCTTGAACAGCAGGTTGTGGATGAGCAGAAAGAAGATGCTCCATTTCACGAAAGGCACGTAAAGACCCTTGAAGCGCTTCACGATAAACGGCCATGGGTTTTCCACCGTCTCGTGCTTGAAGAAATAGCCCGCGGTGATGAAAAACAGAGGCATGTGAAACAGGTAGATGGCGCGGTTGAGCATGCCGGGCATGTCGGCGTGGGCCATCACCACGAAGATGATGGCAAAGCCTTTGGCTATGGAGATGGCGTAGTTGCGTTGCTGTGCCATGCTACATGAATAATGTTCCTATCTGATAGACGGCGAAGGCAATCAACCATGCCACAAATGTGTTGTAGACAAGGGTGAACGCTCCGTAGCGCCAGCTTCCCGTTTCGCGCACAATGGCTGTGATTGTGGCGATGCATGGCACGTAGATGAGCACAAAAATCATGAAGCAAGCCGCAACGAGCGGAGTGAAGTCGGGCACTCCGGTTTTCGGGTTCGGCTTCTGTATGCGTTCTGCTAGAGCCGCCTCGTTTTCGGAGTCGCCGCTGTAGAGCACGCCGAGTGTAGAGACAACGGTTTCTTTTGCCACCGTTCCCGAAATCAGCGACACGGTCATTTTCCAGTTGAAGCCAAGCGGTTCAAACACTGGCTGCACCAGTTTGCCGAGGCGTGCGAGACACGAATTCTCGGTGGTCGCCACTTTTGTTACGTTTTCCGGAGTCACGTTGGTGTTGCCATCTTGAATCATTTCCGTGCGCGCAGTCGCTTCCTGTTCCTCCGTTGGGCGTGGGAAATAGCTGAGCATCCAGATGATGAGACTCGCTACGAGGATGATGCCTCCCATCTTTTTCAGATACTGCTGTCCTTTGGCCCACATGTGGCGCATCGTGGCCTTCATGGTTGGGATGCGGTAGGGCGGCAGTTCCATCACAAACGGTGTCTCATCCTTCTTGTAGTGGAATTTGCGCAGCAGTCTTGCGGTGACCACCGCCACGATTATGCCGAGCGCATACAGGCTGAGCAGTGCCAGGCTGGCGTGGTTGGGGAAGAACACGCCGATGAGCAGCAGATAGATGGGCAGACGCGCGCCGCACGACATGAAAGGGTCGATGAGTATCGTAATCAGACGGCTCGAGTGGCTTTCGATGGTGCGTGTGGCAATGATTGCCGGCACGTTGCATCCGAATCCCATCACCAGCGGGATGAACGATTTTCCGTGGAGTCCTATCTTATGCATTATTTTGTCCATTATGAAGGCGGCTCGCGCCATATATCCGGAGTCTTCCATAAACGAGATGAAGGCGTAGAGGATGAGGATGTTGGGCAGGAACACTATCACACCGCCCACACCGCCGATTACGCCGTCGATGAGCATATCCTTTACCGGACCGTCGGGCATGTATGTGCTGATGAGGTCGCCAATCAACCCCACGCCGGCGTCTATCCAGTCCATAGGGTATTGTCCGATGGTGAAAGTGGCCCAGAACATCAGCCACATTATGAATATGAAAATCGGAAATCCGAACAGTCTGCTTGTCACAACGGCGTCAATCATTGCCGTGGTTTTGGCCTCTTCCTTGTCCTCGGTGTGGAGCGTTTCGCGGAGCGCGCCCGACACGAATCCGTATTTTGAGTTGGCTATCACTGTTGCCATATCCTCTTCGTGCGATTTCTCGATTTCTGCCACCAGTGAGTCGCGCAGCGCTTTGATTTCAGCGTAGTGGGGCAGTGACGACAGCATAGTCACCACTTCCTTGTCGCCCTCAAGCAGTTTTATCGACAGGTAGCGAGCGGAGAACCGCATATCGAGGTCTGCCTCGCTCTTGAGCTGCGACTGGATTTGCTTTATTGCGTCCTCGATGTCTTTCTTGAATCCGATATGCACGTGGCGTACCACGTCGTTGCGTCCTTCGTAGACGCTTATAATCGTGTCAAACAGTTCGTTTACGCCTTTTCCGCTTTTTGACACGGTCGGCACCATCGGCACTCCGATCATCCTCTCCAGCGATTCGTAGTCGAACGTCACCTTGCTTCGTTCCAGCTCGTCGTACATGTTGAGGGCAATCACCATGCTGCGGTCCATGTCGATGAGCTCGGTGGTCAGATACAGGTTGCGCTCAAGGTTGGATGAGTCGACCACATTGATAATCACGTCGGGCACCTCGTCGTGGAGGTAGCGTCGCACGTAGAGTTCTTCGGGGGAATATGCCGACAGAGAGTAGGTGCCGGGCAGGTCGACGATGTTGAACGAGTAGCCGTTGTACTCCATTCGCCCGCTTTTTGCGTCGACGGTGACACCGCTGTAGTTTCCTACGTGCTCCTTTGCTCCTGAGGCGATGTTGAACAGCGAAGTCTTTCCGCAGTTCGGGTTTCCGATGAGTGCCACGTTGATGGTGTGGCGTTCGGTGTCGAATTTGTTTATAAATCCGCAGTCGTCTTCCTTGATGATTGCGATGTCTTCATTGGGCACGTCGGCGGCTTGTTGCTCGCGCACCACCTCAATTAGGTTTGCCTCGGCGCGTCGCAACGATATTTCGTAGTCGAGGATTCGGTATTTTATAGGGTCGCGCAGCGGAGCGTTCTGCTCAACGAGGATTTTCTTGCCTCTGACAAATCCCATCTCCATCATACGCTTGCGAAACGATCCGTGACCCAAAATTTTGACAATCACGCAACTTTCGCCAGTCTTTATGTCTGATAGCCTCATAATGTCTTTATCTTCTGTTTTTACGGATGCAAAGTTAAAAATTATTATTCAGAATAATTCCAAATAACCGATAAAATTGTCAGCATTTTTTGTCGTTGCTTCTCAGAGCGTTGTGGAGCAGGTTGGTGAACTGGTAGTTTTTCAGCCCCCAGCGCGGCGAGATGAGCAGGTTTTCGGGCGACTGCGACACGAATCGCTCAATGGCGATGTCGCTGCGCATGCGCTTCACTATCTTGACACACAGTGATATATACTCGTCTGCCGACCATTGTGTCACGATGACTTCGCCTGACGCCACTTGACGGGCAAGGCGTGTGCCGCGGATAATCTGCAGCTGGTGGAGCTTGACGGTGTCTATTGGCAGAGCCGACACCTTGTCTACAGTGTGGAGCATGTCGGCCTCCGACTCGCCGGGCAGTCCGAGGATGAGGTGCAGTCCGCAGGCTATTCCGGCTGCGTGTGTGCGGTTTACGGCGTCGACGGTGTCCTCCCATGAGTGTCCGCGGTTGATGACGTCGAGAGTGCGGTTGCTGGCGGTCTCGGCTCCGTATTCCACCATCACGAATGTGCGTTGCGAAAGTGATGCGAGATATTGCAGCAGAGTGTCGGGCATGCAGTCTGGGCGGGTGCCTATGATCAGTCCCACCACGTCGGGGCAAGCCACTGCCTCCTCGTAGAGGTCTACAAGATGACGAAGTTCGCCGTAGGTGTTGGTATAGGCTTGAAAATAAGCCAGATACTTCATGTCGGGATATTTCTTTCCGAAAAACGTGCGCCCTTTCTCAATCTGTTCGCCCACCGACAGCGACGGGCGGCAGTATTCGGGGTTGAACGTCTGGTTGTTGCAGTATGTGCATCCACCGGTGCCTTTTGTGCCGTCGCGGTTTGGACAGGTGAAGCCGGCGTTGATGGCAATCTTCTGCACCTTGAAGTCGGGGAAACGCTCGTGGAGGAAGTCGGCGAAGTCGCGGTATGGCTTGTGCATTACAGACGGGTGGTTTTGTTGAGCAGATACATGTCGAGCACAGTTATTGCAGCCATGGCCTCCACGATAGGCACAGCGCGCGGCAGCACGCACGGGTCGTGGCGTCCTTTGGCTTTCAGCACGGTGGGGTTGCCCGAGGCGTCGACCGTGTCGACGTCGCGCAACAGTGTTGCCACGGGCTTGAACGCCACGCGGAAATATATGTCCTCGCCGTTTGAAATTCCGCCTTGTATGCCGCCTGAATGATTGGTCGATGTGTGGATTTTTCCATTGTCGGAAGTGAACGCGTCGTTCATCATGCTTCCTCGGTTGCCAACGCCGTCGAATCCCATTCCATACTCAAAGCCTTTGGCGGCGTTTATGCCCATCATGGCGTATGCCAGTCGGGCATGCAGCTTGTCAAATACGGGTTCGCCGAGTCCTGTCGGCACTCCTTTGACCACACAGGTCACCGTGCCGCCTATGGTGTCGCCTTCGCGTCTCACCTTGTCGATGAGGTCGTACATCCTTGCCGCCGTTTCGGGGTCGGGGCAGCGCACGGCGTTGGTTTCCACCAGCGCTGGGTTGTATTTGCGGTAGTCGGGGTCGAGGCTGATGTCGCCCACCTGCGAAGTGTAGGCGTAGATGGAGATGCCGAGCTGATCCAATGCTTGGCGAGCGAATGCTCCGGCAACGACACGGGCAATAGTCTCTCGCGCGCTCGAGCGTCCGCCGCCGCGATGGTCGCGCAGCCCGTATTTTTCGGTGTATGTGTAGTCGGCGTGCGACGGACGGAACGTCTGTCGGATGTTGCCGTAGTCGGCTGAGTGGTGGTCGGCGTTTCTTACCTCGAACCCTATGGGGGTGCCCGTTGTCACGCCCTCAAACAGTCCCGACAGCACTTCTACGCGGTCTGACTCTTTCCGTGGCGTGACGATTGCCGACTGCCCCGGACGGCGGCGGTCGAGTTCGTGCTGCACACGGTCGAGGTTGATTGCAATGCCTGCGGGCATACCGTCGACAACGCCGCCCACGGCAGCCCCGTGCGACTCGCCGAACGACGTCAGTCGGAAAATCTTACCAAATGTGTTCATCGTTGAGTTCCTCGTCTTTAGGTGTGACAATAATGTCGGCTGTCGAAGCCCCGACATATTCAATCAAATCCTTGGGGTCGATTTTCAGTTGCAGTCCGCGCACACCGGCGCTCACATAGATGAAGTTGAAATCAAGACACGAACGGTGGAAAAACGTGGGAAACGGTTTTTTCATACCGATTGGCGAGCATCCTCCGCGGATATAGCCGGTGGTTGGCAGCAGATCCTTCATGTGGAGCATCTCCGCCTTCTTGTTGCCCGACACCTTCGCTGCTTTCTTGAGGTCTACCTCGCAGCATCCCGGCACCACGCAAACAAAATGTTTGACCTTGTCGCCTGTCAGCACAAGTGTCTTGAACACTTGCTGAATGTCTTCGCCGAGTTGGTCGGCGATATGCTGTGCGCCAAGGTCGGTTTCGTCGACTTCGTAAGGCACAAGCTCGTATTTTATTTTGGCGCGGTCAAGCAGACGCGCCACGTTGGTCTTTCCTATTCCAGCCATATTGATAAATCTTTTTCTGTCTTCTATGCTTATACAAAGATAGTGCATAAAGTTGAAAGAATGGATATGAAAGATTAATTTTGCACTTTGAATATATCAAAACTTCTTGTCTATGTTGATTGCTTTGTCTGTGATGTTGGCGGTGTTTGCCGCATTGATGATTTTCCGACAGGTGCATTCCCGCCGTCAGAAAGCCGTAGCAGAAATTGTGGCAGAGCGGTTGCATGTTTCGGATTTGGAGAAATATGTAGACAGTGAGTACTCTGGACGATATGTTGACGCTATCCTGTGTGAAGAGTTGAAGATGTCGATGCTTGATGTTTATAATAGGGTGTGTGATGTTGAAAGAAGAAGCCGGATTCTGATGTTTCACAATCCTTCCATAGCAAAATTCAAGGATGATTTTGAAAATCTCCACAGCATTGTAGATGCTCACAACAATCGCTTTAAAGACGACAAATTGCGGGAGCATAAGGCTTTTTTCGACACCGTTCTTGCATATCCTCTCGACGACCAGCAGAGGCGTTCGATTGTGTCGGAGGAACAGAACTGCCTGGTGGTGAGCAGCGCCGGTAGTGGCAAGACGTCGTCGATAGTTGGCAAGGTGGAGTATCTTATTCAGAAAAAACACATCAGGCCGGAGAGGATACTGCTTATCAGTTACACTCATAAGGCTGCTGCCGAGCTGACGGAGAGGATGTCGCATCCGGGCCTGCGCGGATACACATTCCATAAGTTGGCGCTTGATATTATTTCTGCTCAGTCTAAATGCAAGCCGTCTATTTGTGACAATACCGATGCTGTTTTTGTGCGAATCTATAGGGAACTTGCCCATAATGCCGACTATAGGAAATGTCTGGTGGAATATTTTGCTGACTATTCCGACTTGATGGAGCTTGACGAGGACGAGAAATCAAAGAATGTCCGTAGGTTGCAGTTGGGCGAGAGCACCGACAGACGGTATTGTGCGCTGTTTCCCGACATGGACGGAAACGAAGTTCATGTGCGCAGTGGCGAGGAGAAGAAAATCTGCTTTTTGCTGACGTCGCTTGGTGTGGATTTCCGATATGAGGAGCCGTATGAGCATCAGGTGGCTGATGAGCGTCACGTGCAGTATCGTCCCGATTTCTCGATTCACTATATGGACGGCGGAAAGCCGTGCAGACTCTATCTGGAACATTTTGGCGTCGATGAGCATGGTATGGTGCCTACGTGGTTTGCCAAAGACCGTGGATTGACTTATGAAGAGGCCAACGAACGCTATAATGACGGGATTACGTGGAAACGCGAGGTGCATAAAAAATTTGGCACACGTCTGATTGAACTGTCGAGCGCTGACTTTGCCTATTATAAAGCGCGCCAAAGGCTGAAACGTGAACTTGTCGCCGCGGGTGTCCAGATTCGGGAGGTGCGGAGCGATGAGCTTTTCGACAGAATTCTGCCGGAAAACAGTATGCGCGAGAAGGTGTTTATCCGCTTGACCGCTACGTTTGCCACCTTACTGAAGACAAGCTGCCGGTCAATGGCTGATGTTGCCGCTGATGTCGCGCAAAGAGGCGACAAGCGCAGCCGTTTTATTGTTGGAAAGGTGTTGGAACCGGTTGTTGTGCGCTACAATGAAATATTGAGAAGCGAGGGAAAGGTGGATTTCACAGACTTGATTGTTGGTGCAACGTCATTGTGCAATGCTAATGGCGGAGGAAATTATGACTGTATCATAGTCGATGAGTTTCAGGATATCTCGATGGACCGCTATAACTTCCTGTTGGCGTTGCGCCGTGGCAATCCGCAGGCGCAACTGTATTGTGTCGGTGACGATTGGCAGTCTATCTATCGCTTCTCGGGCAGCGACATGAATCTCTTTTGTCATTTCGACCAATATTTCGGAAAAACGGATTTAAACAAGATTGAGACTACATATCGTTTCGGAAATCCGCTCGTGGAAAAATCGGCGGCGTTCATTCAGCGTAACCCTGCTCAGATAAGGAAAAACATTCATCCGTTTTCATCGGACGCAAAAACAGAGATCGTGTTTCGTGAATACAGTAGGGGAGATGCCGTGGGCGCTCTTGAGCGAATTGTGACGGAGATTCCTTTGGGAAAGTCCGTGTTTTTGCTTGGACGATACACTTATGACGATTATTTGCTGGCTAAAAACTTCCGGCAGAGACGTAGTGGCAATTCTCTTTTTTATACGATTTGCGGACGTGAGGTGGAGTTTCTTACCATGCATCGTTCGAAAGGCTTGGAGGCTGACTATGTGGTGCTGTTGAACTGCAACAACGGTAGTTTCGGTTTTCCGTCGACTATTGCCGACGACCCCGTGCTTGGCTTCGTGATGAGCGACAGTGACGGTTATTTGTTTGGCGAGGAGCGACGCTTGTTTTATGTGGCGATGACACGGGCGAAGGTACGGACAATTGTGATGTATGACAAAAGCAAGCCGTCGGTTTTTGTTTTGGAGTGCATATCGCCTGAACGCCTTGCGGACAAGCCAATTGAACCGCATCCAAATGCCGGCAATCGCTGGACAAGGGCTGACGACAGAAAATTATATAAACTTTATTGTGGCGGAATGGGCTTCCGTGAAATCTCTCAGAAGATGGGGCGCAGCCAAACGGCGATAATTATGAGGCTTGAAAAGCTGGGGCTGATTGATGCCAGAAAACCGGTCCGGAAATTTTGATTAATTTTGCACTTTGAATTATGAGAATAAAGACTGAGGCAGACAGGTTGCTGGCGATGATCCGCGAAGGTCGGACTATGTCGGCTGGACAGAAGGTGCGCTTGGCGGTGATGCTGAGTGTGCCGGCGGTTGTGGCGCAGTTGTCGTCGATAGTGATGCAGTATATCGACGCATCGATGGTTGGAAGCCTCGGCGCTGAGGCCTCGGCGGCGATAGGCTTGGTGTCGACAACCACATGGCTCTTCGGCGGACTGCTGAGTGCCGCGGCTTCGGGTTTTTCGGTGCAGGTTGCCCACCGCATCGGTGCCGGCGACTGGGAAGGCGCGCAGCGCGTGTTGCGGCAGTCGGTGGTGGCGGTGTTGGCGTTCAGCCTTCTGCTTGCATCCATCGGTGCCGGCATCAGCAGTAGTTTGCCTGTTTGGCTTGGCGGCACCGAGTCGATACATCGCGATGCGTCGACTTATTTCCTGATAATATCCTTGTTTCTTCCGGCGCTTCAGATGCAGTTTCTTGCCGGTGGCATGCTGCGGTGCAGCGGCAATATGCACGTGCCGAGCATGGCGGGAGTGGCTATGTGCGCCCTTGATGTGGTGTTCAATTTTCTGCTGATTTTCCCTTCGCGTACGGTCGCTGTGGCTGGATTCGATGTGTTTCTCCCAGGTGCGGGACTTGGTGTTGAGGGTGCGGCTCTTGGCACGGTGCTTGCCGAAACGGTGGTCGTGGCTTGGCTGTTGTGGTATCTGCGTCACGGCACGTCACATCTGCGGCTTGCAGGGCTGCGCGGATGGAGACAGTCGATAGCCGACACGCTCAGAAAGGCGGTTAAAATCGGGTTCCCGATGGGTTTGGAGCATGGGGTGATATGCAGCGCGCAGATTGCGATAACCACCATTGTCGCGCCGCTGGGTGTGTGCTCCATCGCAGCCAACTCGTTTGCCATCACAGCCGAGAGCCTTTGCTATATGCCAGGCTATGGCATTGCTGAGGCTGCCACCACGCTTGTGGGGCAGAGTGTCGGTGCGCGCCGTCGCGACCTGACGTGGAGCTTCGCTAAAATCACTGTCGGAATGGGCATGGCGGTGATGGCGGTGATGGGTGTGCTTATGTATGTCGCTGCTCCCGAGATTATCGGGCTGATGACGCCTGTTGACGAGATACGCCGGCTTGGTGTAATGGCGTTGCGCATCGAGGCGTTTGCCGAGCCGATGTTTGCCGCGTCGATTGTGGCGTATGGCGTTTGTGTCGGTGCCGCCGACACGCTGAAGCCTTGTCTGATGAACTTCCTGAGCATCTGGGCTGTGCGCCTTACGATGGCTGCATGGCTTGCTCCAACAATGGGACTGCGCGGTGTGTGGATTGCCATGTGTGTTGAGCTGACGTTCCGTGGCGCCATCTTCCTGGTGCATTTGTGGCGCCGACGCTGGATGAAGGCCGTATAAAGGGGTAAAAAAGGTTGAAAGTTCGGTAATTCGGATAGGTGGGCTTTGCGGAAAAACACGTAAATTTGCAGACAGCATAGAACATTAAAAAACACAGTTATGGAACTGATAAAAGATAAGGAATTCGGCGGCGAGCGACCGCTGTTTGAGTCGCACAACCTACACCTCGACAATGTGGTGATACGCGAAGGCGAGTCGGCGATAAAGGAGTGCAGCAACATCAAGGCGACAAATTGCCGTTTTGAGGGCAACTATCCGTTCTGGCATGTGCACGGGTTCGTGATTGACCGTTGCCATTTCGATGTGGGCGGACGCTCTGCACTGTGGTATAGCGACCATCTGCGGATGACCGACACGCACATCGACGCGCCGAAAATGTTTCGCGAGATGCACGACATCGACATTGAGAACGTGGTGATGTCCGATGCCGACGAGACGTTCTGGCGATGCAAGGGCATACGTGCTAAGAACTTGCGGCTGCAAGGAGGAACGTATCCTTTCATGTTCAGCAGCGACATCGAAATCGACGGCTTGGTGTCTGACTCCAAATACGTGTTCCAATATGTGAGCAACGTAGTGGTGCGCAACGCGAGAATCACAACCAAAGATGCCTTTTGGGAGGTGGAGAATGTGACCATCTACGATTCGGAACTCAATGGCGAGTATCTGGGATGGCATTCGCGCAACCTGCGCCTTGTCAACTGCCACATCTCTGGCGAACAGCCGCTCTGCTATGCCGAGAATCTGGTGCTTGAGAATTGCACGTTTGATCCGGCTTGCGACCGCGCTTTCGAGTACAGTTCCGTGAACGCAACAATAAAAGGAAGCATAGGAGGCGTGAAAAATCCGCGCAGCGGACGCATCGAGGCTGACTGCCTCGGCGATGTGGTGCTCGACGGCAACATCAAGATGCCGGCCGACTGCCTGCTGATTGAACGGAACAAAAAATAATTGCATGTATGAAATACGACTTCGACAAGACTATCGATCGGCGCGCCACTAACTCATACAAGTGGGACAGCGCTCCCGAGGGCGTGCTGCCTATGTGGGTGGCTGACATGGACTTCCGCACGGCGCCTGCCATCATCGACGCGCTGCAGAAACGCGTGGCGCACGGAATCTTTGGCTACACCCGTGTGCCCGACGCCTACTACGATGCCGTGACATCGTGGTTCAGCCGGAGGCATGGATGGGACATCGACCGCGAATGGATAATCTACACATCTGGAGTGGTGCCGGCGGTATCGGCGGTGATAAAGGCTCTGACCGTGCCGGGCGACAAGGTGATTGTGCAGACTCCAGTCTACAACTGCTTCTTCTCGTCGATACGCAACAACGGCTGCGAGATTGTGAGCAATCCTCTGCGCCGCACCACCGACACCTATGAGATGGATTTCGACGCTCTTGAGCGTTGTGCCGCCGACCCGCGCGCCAAAGTGATGCTGCTCTGCAATCCCCACAATCCGGCTGGACGCGTCTGGACTCCTGACGAGCTGACGCGGCTTGGCAACATCTGTCTGCGCAACGGCGTGACGGTGGTCGCTGATGAGATTCACTGCGAACTGGTGTATCAAGGGTTCAAATACACGCCTTTCGCGTCGCTGTCGGACGCTTTCCTGCACCGGTCGGTGACGTGTGTGTCGCCGAGCAAGGCTTTCAACATCGCCGGACTGCAGATTGCAAATATCGTGGCGTTCGACAACGACCTGCGAAGCCGTATCGACAAGGCGATAAACATCAACGAGGTGTGCGACGTGAATCCGTTTGGCGTGGCGGCGACAATCGCTGCCTACAACGAAGGGGAAGAGTGGCTCAACCAGCTGGTTGACTATCTGCATGGCAACTATGAGGCTATGGCGGAGTTCTGCCGACGTGAGCTGCCGGAATTTCCTATAACGCGTCTTGAGGGCACATATCTGGTGTGGATGGACTGCAGCAGTCTCGGCATGCCGTCGGACGCGCTTGAGCATGCTCTTCTGGACGACGCCCGCCTATGGCTCAATGCCGGCACAATGTATGGTGCCGAAGGCGAAGGCTACATGCGGTGGAACATCGCTTGTCCGCGCAGCGTGATGCTTGACGGACTCAACCGTTTCCTTAATTTCGTCAGAAGCCGCTAACCGTCTCTTCTTCTATCCCAAATCGGCCATTGGAATCACTCGTTGCCATACGACACTGAGAAATTCCAACGGCCGATTATTCAATTGACTTGGTTATAGCTGCCACAACCAATATGTCTCTCGGCAAACTGTTTGTCGTGAACTTCATGCTAAATCCGTATACTGTCGTATAATCACCCAATGCCCGGACTTCTGTGAACCCTCACGGTGAATGATGTCGTTGTCTTGCATTTTCTTAAGATGCTTAGACACGGCGCTCCTGTTGATGCCCAATTTGTTAGCCATTTCGCGTGAAGTGATGTTTGCGTTCTCGGATATAAGACGTAAGATGGCATTCCGTGTTTCTGGTCCACTTTTCCGGTCCACCTTGCTTGTTTCTGGTCCACCTGCTTGGTCTCCCTTTTCTTCTTTGAATGTGAAGTCATCATCCATCGCCTTCTTGTATTCAGTTATTTCATTTTTAATGTTTTTGATGTGCTCATTCAGCATGAACATTTCTTGTTTGTTGACATTGTTGAATGTTGAATTATTTGCTGTGACTTTATTTTGAGCCGATGGCTATGCACACGGGGTGGGGCACGTGGATGTCGTGGCAGGTGTCGGAGAGCATGCCGGTGTCGGGGTCGATTGCAAACACTTGGATGGTGTCTGCGTCACGGCAGGCACAAAGCAGGAAGCGTCCGTTGGGCGTTATGGCAAAATTGCGTGGATGCCGCGCTGTGGGCTGGTAGCCCGCGCGTGTGAGCATCCCGCTTTCTTTATCCACGCTGAAGATGGCTATACCGTCGCCTTGCAGACGGTTTGACGCATAGAGGAAGCGTCCATCGGGTGTCAGATGGATGTCGGCGCTGCCGCGGGCATGGTGGTCGTCGGCGGTGACGGTTTGAATCTGTGTCAGCTTGCCTTCGTGGTGGCTGAACACCATCACTTCGCCCGACAGTTCAGTGATGAGGTAGGCATAGCGGCCTTCGTCGTCAAACGTGAGGTGGCGTGGCCCTGAACCTGCCGCTACATATAGGGTGCTGTCCACTTCCAGCCCGTCGCATGCGGCGTTGGGCTTGAGCGAGTAGATGCAGTCGTTGCCGAGGTCGCAGGCGAATGCGCGCCATTCGTAGGGGTCGGCGGTGACGCAGTGAAGATGGGCTGACTGCTGCCTTGTTTTGTCGGGAGCTTTGCCTGTGAGCGAAAACGTCATCACCTTGTTGGCTTTCTTGATGCTTCCGTCGTCGGCAAGTCTGAACTCCGTGATGCTTCCGCCCGTATAGTTGGCGGTGTAGATCAGATTTTTTGTCTGGAAGATGTTGCACGGCGCTTTGCCGCCCGTCGCCACGGCGTTGATGCGGGTCAATGGCTTGTCGATGCTTTCATAGCGGAATGCTGCAAGGGCGTCGTCGTCGGTGCCCGACTCGTCGACGGCATAGACGTTGTCGCCGTTGTCGGAGAAAATCACAAACGACGGGTTGCGCGCCGGAGTGACGGCGGTGAGTTCTGCCGTTCCGCTTTCTTGGTTGAAGCGATATTGATAGATGCCTTTGCTGTCGGTGTCGGTGTAAGTGCCGACAAGCATCGGCAGCCATGCCTGCGAAGCCGCGGCGGCAAGGTCGAGCATAGCCATTGTTGATAGTGCGCAGAGTGATATTGCCATTATGTCAGTGTTTTTGTTGCCGTAAAGTTACGCAAAAAAATGCACTGATACGTTTTGTCTATCATTTGATTTTTCAAAAGGATGTGTTGTCCGTGAGAGAATGGTGTCTTACATGACATATTTATGTTGTGCGGTTTCTTGGTTAGAATATTTACATTTAATTGACAAAGTTAAGACAAAAAGAGCATATGAAAAAATTTCAAGTCGAAATTAATCGAATTGTCGGCAGAAAACTGTTTTATATTTAACATATTGAAGTACTGTATGTTAGATAAGGCTATGCAATATTGAAGATTCAAGGTTAAGAAGCGTTGTTGTCATATGGACATGCTTTAAGATTTTTGTGTCTTATATCTGTTGTTTTGTTGAAATTTGTCAAATACTAAGTTGAGAATATTATAAAACTCTTGTAAATCAAGTAGTTCCTGTGGATATATCATTGCGGTTTCTAACCAAGAAACCGCAATGATATATAAATTAAATTCGGACGTTTCTCTAAATAATTGTGTGTCAGATGTAATATCAGACTATCAGCCAAGTTTGTTTAAGTATGAAAATAGAAAATCGGCAAAGGAATTGCGAGTTTTATCATTATTTTCAGGTTGTGGGGGAATGGATATTGGTTTTGAAGGAGGGTTTATTTGTCATAGGAAGTCAGTAAATCAGGAAAAAGATTGGATTGAGCACGAAATCAACAATGATTGGGTGCGATTGAGGAAGAATCGCTTCAAAACAATTTTTGCCAATGATATTCTAAAAGAAGCTTTGTTGTCGTGGGAAAACTATATGAGCAGATATAATATAGGTTCTGATACATTTTATTTTCAGAGTATTGTTGAACTTGTAAAACTGCATAAAATAGGTGCTTTTTCATTTCCTGAAGATGTGGATGTTGTAACAGGAGGCTTTCCATGTCAGGATTTTAGTGTGGCAGGGAAAAGACTAGGCTTTGAGTCTAAAAAAATGCATGATGGAACGATTCGAGAAACAGAGGCGTCCTCAGAAGAAACAAGAGGAAAATTGTATTATTGGATGAAGCAGGTAATAGACATTGTTAAGCCAAAAATGTTTATTGCGGAAAATGTCAAAGGCCTTGTCAATTTAGGAAATGTGAAGGATATAATCCAAAGAGATTTTTCTGAAGCAGGGGAGAAAGGATATATAGTGCTTCCTCCTCAGGTGTTGGATGCTGGAAATTATGGAGTGCCAGAGACAAGAGAGAGAGTTATATTCATTGGAATTCGAAAGTCTGCCCTTAATGAAAAAGCATTAAAAATATTGGAATCAGACAATATCCCACAAGAGTATTCTCCATATCCAATGCCAACACACAACCATTCGGCAAATGATAATACATTGTTGCCACCTGTTGTTTGTCGGGATGTTTTTAAAGGAATTAAAGAACCGGAAGATAGTGGAGATTTGTCTCAGAAATTTTATTCAAAGGCAAAATATATGGGAAAACATTGCCAAGGACAGAGCGAAATTAATTTGGATGGACTGGCTCCGACGATTAGATCTGAACATCATGGCAATATTGAGTATAGAAGATTGTCAACGATGCATGGTGGACAGAATGAGGAAGAGTTGAATCAAGGGTTATCGGAGCGCCGATTGACACCAAGAGAGTGTGCGTTGATTCAGACATTTCCCCCTGATTACCCTTTTGTCACATATAAGAGAGGAACAAAGGCGTTTCGTGTTAGCCCGTCTGGTGCATATAAAGTAATTGGTAATGCAGTGCCTCCTGTTTTGGCTTATAATATAGCGAAACGGATAGAGGATATTTGGTCATTGTATTTTGGATAACTATGGGTAAAGATAAGGCAATAACGGTAAAGCGAGCCGATTGTGACATGGTTAATAACGCTTTTTTTGCGCTGATGAATAAATCAGTTCAAATGCTTAATGATTGGGCAGGAAAAGATTCGGGTTTGTTTAAAAATGCCACAGCATTTGAAATTGAAAAAATTTCGACTGAAACTATTCGGAAGGCTTGTTTTGGTACACCTTTTAATCCAGAGAATGTGAAATTGGTATCAGGGCAAAAGTTCCCAGACATTGTTGCTGACAATCATTTCGGAATAGAAGTTAAGACAACGACAAAAAATCATTGGACATCGACAGGAAGTAGTATTGTAGAGTCAACGAGAACAGATGATATTGAAAGGATATACATGTTGTTTGGAAAATTGGGAGGCAATCCAATCGAATTTGAATGTCGTCCATATCAAGATGTGTTGTATGACATTACTGTGACTCATTCTCCAAGATATCTGATAAATATGAAATTGCCTTGTGGAGATTCTATTTTTGACAAGATGGGAATCCCTTATGAAACATTGCGTAATTCTGAGGATTCAATAAAAAACGTACGCCATTATTATCGTCAGAAGGCGTTGAAAGAAGGTCGTAAAGAGATGCCGTGGTGGTTGACAAAAGATGATGACGGAGGAGTCTCAAATATGAACTTGAGAATGTGGAAAGACGTTGTGATGACAGAAAAACGGATGTTGATAGATCAAATGCTTGTATTGTTTCCTGAAATTATTAATAGTGAATTTGATGATGCGGCATTGTGGCTATGTACAACGAAAGGAATAATCAATACTCATTTTAGAGATATATATACAGCAGGTGGAAAACTGAAGAAAATAAATGGTGTAGCATTGGACAAAACATTGCCAAGAGTTCTCTTTTATGTAGTCAACGATGCTATGACGATAAAAAAATTGTTGGTGGAAAATTGTGATTTTAGGGAGTTCGTTGAAGAGTTCAATCCATATTTGTTGCAGGGGAAAGACGTTTTTGGAAATTGGATTAGTCAGGTGCGAGATATATTATTAAAAAATTCATTGGAAATACCAATAATGGAATGGATATGTACTGGAAGTAAGTTGAGTTAAAGTTACGAAAAAAAAGTGCAATCCTAAAATCCTCTTTTGCGTAATGCGCGTCGTAAATCCTTGTGTTTCCTATGCAGCATCGCTATAAAAACAATACCGGCGACAACCATTGTCGGTTGTCGCCGGTATGTGTGTGGGGTTGTCGACGAGAGTTAGTCGTTCATTGTCAGGAGCAGCTCCTCGTTGCTGCGGGTTTTCTCCATGCGGTCCTTGATAAACTCCATTGCCTCGATAGGAGTGCGGTCGGAGAGGAACCGGCGGAGAATCCACATGCGGTTGATGGTGTCCTGGCTGAGGAGCAGGTCGTCGCGTCGAGTGCTCGACGAGATGATGTCGACGGCAGGGAAGATGCGTTTGTTCGACAGCTTGCGGTCGAGCTGCAGCTCCATGTTGCCGGTGCCCTTGAACTCTTCGAAAATCACCTCGTCCATCTTCGAACCGGTCTCGATAAGTGCGGTTGCGATGATTGTGAGCGAGCCGCCGTTTTCAATGTTTCGTGCGGCGCCGAAGAAGCGTTTTGGCTTTTGCAGCGCGTTGGCGTCGACACCACCGGTGAGGATTTTGCCCGATGCCGGCGACACGGTGTTGTAGGCGCGTGCCAGACGTGTGATTGAGTCGAGCAGGATTACTACGTCGTGTCCGCACTCAACCATGCGTTTCGCCTTTTCAAGCACCAGTCCGGCAATCTTTACGTGGCGTTCGGCTGGCTCGTCGAATGTGGATGCGATTACTTCCGCATTCACGCTTCGTGCCATGTCGGTCACCTCCTCCGGACGCTCGTCGATGAGCAGGATAATCATGTATGTTTCCGGATGGTTTTCCGAGATTGCGTTGGCAATGTCTTTAAGCAGGATTGTCTTACCGGTTTTCGGCGGTGCCACGATAAGTCCGCGCTGACCTTTGCCGATAGGAGAGAACATGTCGACGATGCGTGTCGAGATGTTGCAGGTGGTGCGTCCCGATGTCAGGTCAAACTTCTCGTCGGGGAACAATGGCACAAGGTGTTCGAAAGGCACGCGGTCGCGCACGAATTCTGTGGTGCGCCCGTTGATTGAGTCTACGCTGCAGAGAGGGAAGAATTTTTCACCTTCTTTCGGCGGACGGATGTTGCCTTCCACCACGTCGCCTGTCTTCAAGCCGTTTTGCTTGATTTGCGACTGCGACACGTAGATGTCGTCGGGCGACGACAGGTAGTTGTAGTCGGAGGAGCGGAGGAATCCGTAGCCGTCGGGCATCACTTCCAGCACGCCTGCGCCTTTCACGATGCCTTCAAAGTCGTAGAGCGGCTGTTGAGGCTGTTGGCGCTGCTGCTGTTTTGCCGCGCGCTGCTGTTGTTGCTGCTGGCGGCGGTTTGCCTTCTGGTTTTTCTGTTGCTGTTGTGGCTGTTGCTGTTTAGGTTCAGCCTGGAATGCCGCAACTTCGTCTTCGGCAGGCTGTTGCTGTTGTTGCTGGTCTTGCTGCTGGCGTTGCGAGCGGGGCACGAATTTCTGTCCGCCGCTGAACGGGAAGAACGAGCTGAATCCGATGTCGTTTTTCTTTTGCTGTTCGGCAGGTTTTTCTTCTGCTGGTTCTGCCGGTTCTGCCTGTTGTGGCGTTTCGGATTCAGGAGCGGCGTTTTCCGTCTCTGTCGGTTCCTCTTCCTGTTTTACGGCTGTCTCCACGTTTTCAGCAGGGGCTTCGGCCTCGGCTGCTGGAGCTACGACAACCTCGGCAGCCGGAGCTGTCATGTCGGCGGCAGGCTCAGCCTCCTTTTTCTTGGATGTGCGCTTTGCCGTGGTTTTCTTTGCTGCCGGTTTCTCCTCTTTGGGTTCTTCCGCCTGAGCGGTCTCCGCGGCAGGCTCTGCCTCCTTCTTTTTGCTGTTTTTCTTAGGTTCAGCCTTTTTGGCGGCAGTCTTTACAGCCGTAGCCTCTGCGTTGTCATCGCTTTTTGGCTCGGCTGTTTTTTTCTTGGCTTTTGTTTTTGGTTTTTTAGCCTCCGATTTCGAAGCCGATTCTTTGGCGCGGTTTATCGCCTGCTCGTCGAGGATTGTGAAAATCAAGTCTTGCTGGGCCATTTTGTCGGCTTTCTTGATGTCGAATGTTTTGGCAATCTCGAGCAGTTCTTCTGGAGAGGCTGCATTTAAGTCCTGTAAGTTGTACATATATGTAAGATGTATTACATTTTGAATCTACGTCGCGCCGTTGTGCGCACGTGACTGTTCTGAAAATCTTTTTTTTGAGAAAATTAAAGAGTGGATGACTGCGGGAAGCGTAGCGAGTAATGGTGATTGATTATGCTTCCCTCAATCACGATGCAAAGATACGTCTAATTTCTTTTACGGCAAACAGAAATACAGACAAAAAATGAAAAAAAGTGAATGCTTACTCTCCGTATTCTTCGAGATAGGCCTCGCAGGCGGTGCGCAGCTCGTCGTACCATTCCTTGCCGAAGCGGCGCGTCAGCGGACCCTCAAGAAACTGATACAGCCGCACGTGGTTTTTTCTGCCCATAACTTCCGCGCATTTGCAGATTTTCCAACGATGGTAGTTGACGGCGGTGAAGTCGGGAAATTCCTGAAGGCGGGCAGGGTAGAGATGGCATGAGATTGGCTTGTAGAAGTCGATTTTTCCAGCACGGTATGCCTTCTCGATGGCGCAGAGACACATCCCGTTCTCGCCATAGCACGTAAACACACAGTTGCGCCCGTCGACAATCGATGTCACCAAGTCGCCTTCCTCGTCGACGTAGCCCACGCCCTGCTCCTCAATCACGCGTTTGGCAGCTGGCAGCAGGTCGTCCCACACCTCGGGTAGTATTTCCTTTATCTTGGCATATTCCTCTTTGGTGATAGGAGCGCCGGCATCGCCTTCGATACAGCATTCGCCGAGGCATTTGTCGAGATCGCAGCAGAAAAACTGTTCGATAAGGTCGAGGCTGACCAGTGCATTTCCGATTTGCAGCATAGTGACTTCTTCTTCTTTTTTCATTTCAGTGTGCGAAATTACTCGTTTTGTGCCGGATATGCAAGTGTGGCGGTGAAATGTGTTTTTAAACATAAAAAAAGTATATACATAACGGAAAAATTTTCATAATTTTACGACCGCAAAAACTAAACTATTTTTTAAAGCCCTTTTTTGTAGATATTATGTTCTTAACAATTGTTATTGTTGCCGTATTTCTGATTGGTTACGGCTGTATCGCTCTTGAGAGCGGACTTAAAATCAACAAGACTGCGACCGCCTTGTTGATGTGTGCAATCTGCTGGTCGCTGTATATGATTGGCTGCCCTGATTATGTGGCTGAGTTTCATGCCGATGATTTTGCCCGGTTCTTCTCGGCGTTCCATCTTGACGACTCTGATGCCGCCGCGCGCCAGTTTGTGACGCAGAGCGTGCTGCTTGAGCATCTCGGCGATGCGTGTGAGATTCTGTTCTTCTTGATGGGAGCGATGACCATTGTCGAGACTGTCGACACCAACGGTGGCTTTGTTTTTGTGCGCGACCGTCTGCGCACCCGTAGCAAGCGTTCGCTGTTGTGGCGCATCGTGCTGATCACGTTTATTCTATCTGCCGTACTCGACAACCTGACCACGAGCATCGTGATGATTATGGTGCTTCGCAAACTCGTGCAGGAACGCAACGACAGGCTTATCTATGCCTCGCTTATCATCCTTGCCGCCAACAGCGGCGGTGCGTTCTCTCCGATTGGCGACGTAACGACTATCATGCTCTGGATCAAGGGCAACATCACGTCGATAGGTGTGATTAAGGAAGTGTTACTGCCGTCGCTTGTCTCGATTGCCTTGCCTACGTTCCTGTTGCAGTTCAAGCTCAAGGGGCAGTTGGCTGTGGTGGAGGACAATGTAGATTTCACAAAATCGGCACTCAGCCATGGCGAACGGGTGGCGGTGTTTGTTGTCGGTGTGGGCGGCTTGATGTTTGTGCCGTTCTTCCGCTCCATCACGGGTTTGCCTCCGTTTATGGGCATCCTCTTCGTGCTTGGCTTGCTTTGGGCGATGACCGAGATATTCCTGCGCCACGAACACGAGTTGGAAGGCTCGTTCTCTGAGCGCGTGTCGACGATTCTTCATAAAATCGATTTGTCGACCATCCTGTTTTTCCTCGGCATTCTGATGGCTGTGGCTGTGTTGAGCGAGGTGGGTGTACTTACAAGTTTCGGACAGTGGCTTGAACACGCCACCAACGGCAATGCTTATTTCGTGACAGGTGCCATTGGCGTGGTGTCGTCGATTGTCGACAATGTGCCGCTTGTGGCTGGATGCATGGGTATGTACAACGTTATCCCTGCCGCCGCCGTGACAAGTCCCGACTTGATGATGTTTGTGCAGGACGGTCAGTTCTGGCAGTTGCTTGCTTACTGCGCCGGAGTGGGTGGCAGCATGCTCATTATCGGCAGTGCTGCCGGCGTTGTGGTGATGGGTCTTGAAAAAATCACATTCGGCTGGTATTTACGCCACATTTCGTTTGTGTGTCTGCTCGGTTATCTGGCAGGTATCCTGATTTACTGGCTTGAGCGGACGTTTATCTTCTGCTGATTTAAAGTTGATTGATATGTATGTACGGCGGCGGGACATCGGGAGATGTCCCGCCGCCTGTGCTTGATGTCGTTATATGTGTTGGCTCTATCGTAGCAGCGTTCCTCCGGCACGCATCCGCTTCGCTCCGCGACTATTGCCTGCCAACGTTGCTGTTGTTTCATGGCGCAGAGTCATAACTCAACGCGCTCAGTGGCAGACAGCGCTTCGGAGATGCGCTACAGCGAAAGCAACCGCGCCACCACAGTCGTTTGCTGCGGTGGCGCGGTGCGTGTTGTTATGTTTGATATTCTCTACGGTTCAGTCTATTTGAAGTTGAATGTAGGGAAGTGGGTGGCGTCGGTTACTATATAGCTTGGCAATTTGTCGTAGCACATGCATGCGAATTGGTTGCGTGCGCCGGTGAACAGGTTCAATTCTGTTACCTTTGCGCCATCGAATGTCACGTTGTCAACGTTTACTGTAAGGTTCTTAAACTGCATTGCGGCGTTGGCTTCCTCTGCTGTTTTTGAAGTGTGGTCCTCGAACAGGAAGAAACCAACCCATTGTCCCGCTGCGTCTGCAGGATAGGTGTAGGAGCAATCCTTTACGTTGATAGTGAATTTAGTGTTTGTCTTGTTGCTGATGCGCACAGCCTCGCTTGTTTTTCCCAAGTCGAATGTGTTGTTCTCAATGTTCAGCACTCCGCCTTCTGCCATTCCGAACACCGTCATTGCGTTGTTTGAGAAATTGGCAAACTTGCAGTTCTTTACGGTAACGTTCTTTGAAACAACGTTACGTAGGTTGATTTCAATAGGATTGTAGCCGTCGGTGGCGCCGGTGTAGTCGAGTCCGTCGACAACAACATCGCCTGCCGTTTCAACAATTACGCGGGCATTTGATGAGGCTTTTGGGAAAGAGCCTGCTAATTTCACGTTTCTCAGCGTTACGCCCTCTTCTGCCTTTGCGATCAGTTGGGAGGCGTCGACTGTTCCGTTTTCAACGGCAACGCTGTGGGCGTTGAGCGCGATGTTGCTGTCCATTGTCTCGCCGTTGAGGTCAACGATCACGTCTTTTTTGCTCAGGTCTGCGCCTGAAGCCAAAAGGTCTTTGAGTTGGCTTACGCCTTTTGCGTTGAGCACCTCATAGTTGTTGTCTGGGTTGTTGAATCCCGGGACGATTACAACGTTGAAGTTGGCAGTGTTGGTGAGCAACGAACCGTAGATGTTTGTGCGGTAGTTGCGTTGCACAGGCACGTTGGTGAACGTGCGGTTTGTCAGCGTGTAGTCAAACGCGATGTCGACAGTTTCTTTGTCCTTCGGCACGAGCACGTACGACATCGACAGATATTTGTAATCCTTGCTGTTTATTGAAAATTTAGAGTCCTCTGTAGGAATCGGTTTCTTTACGAATGTCGCAGTGACAGGGTCGCTGACCTCTTCTGAGAGAAGGTTGAGCGTTTTGTAGGTTGCCACTCCGATGGTCGACTCTGAAACGGTGTAGCCGGCAGCTGCCGCTGCGTCAAAGTCGTCTGTTCCGATGTTGATCTGTGCGAACGGACGGCGGAGTTCCTGCGAAATGCTCATGTTGCCGCTAACCTTCAGCGCTTTCTTCTGACCGAAGAATGCGTCAAGATTGTCGGTGTTGTTTTCGGCATTGGCGTAGTTGACGGTTACTGTCTGGTTTTCAGAGTTGAACGTGTAAACGTTGTCGCCAGGAGCGTCGGCCCAGAACACGAAGTCGTATTCCTTGCCTGTGGTCAGCTGCAAGGAGATGGTGGTTTGCAGACCTGTCATTGTGGCTGTACCCTCGAGTTGTCCCTTAGTGCCGTCGGCTTTTTTGCAGACTGCAAGTCTTATCGTAGTGCCTTTTTCATAGACGGCATAGTGCAGCTCGGTGGCTTTTGTGCCGTCGGCAAATGCACGGGTGCCCATGTCGCCAGGCAGCTGGGCTGTGATCGTCACAGTGCTTTCAGCGCCGGCTTTCAAATCCGATGTCTGATCATCGGCGCAGGATGTTGCCATCAGCATCAATGCCGACATGGCAACGGTTGAAAATAATACCTTTTTCATAGAACACATAAAATATAAAGTTAATTTAAATTGTTTGTTTCTTTTTTATCTGATTTCAAGATTGAATTCGCCGTCGAATTCCGTATTGATGCTTACGCCTCCCGAAGCCTTCGACGAGAGGAAATTGCCGCGCACCACGGTGAGCTTGTTGCGCACCACTGGCACATCGATTGGCAGCGTGCTCGACAGCAGCGTTCCGTCGGTGTCGTAAACCTCCACCGAAACAGGTACTGTCGACTCTCCTCCGTTGACAAACACATAGTCGAATCCAAGTTCCACCTCCGTGTCGCTAAGCCGTTGCATCGTGCTGTCGAACGCGACGCCTGTCCAGGAGTTGGCTGGCTTGTTGGTAAACATATTGAATGAGCACGGCATGAAGCCTTGGTAGCGGAACACTACGCGGAAGTCGTTTGTGTTGATGTTCTTGATGTCGGCTTTGGGGTCGGCCTTTGGGTCGGCAGACTCTGGCGACACTCCTTGCTGTGCCTTCATTTCCGCTTCTTTTTGGCGGATGGCACGTTGCTGGAGCACGTAGCTGAGAAACTTGACGATGTCGTGGGAGATGAATTTGAACTTTGCCAACGGTCGCTCCATTTCAACCACTACGCGGTTTACGGCGGTAGACCGGGTGGAGTTTGACGTCAGCTCCGGGTTGTCGTACACTTCTGCTTCCTTCTCTCCGCGGAATGCGTCGCGGCGGTCGGTTGAGCCTGTATGGTTCTGACGGTCGGCGAGGATTATCTCCTCGAAGTTTGACGTGTTGTAATAGAGGTCGGTTTTCGTGCCGTGGACCACATAGTCTGCCCATACGAGGAAGCGGTATTTGCCTGGGCGAAGGTTGAGCCGCAGGGTGTGGTTCAGATTTTCAAGGTCGCTGTTGCAGACCACGACGGTGGTGTCCGACAGTCGGTTGCCATCGTTGCCGTCGATGCGGTAGGCGTTGACGGTGTAGCGTATGTCGTAGGTGATTTCTGTCTGTGTCTTTGTTCCCGACGGGCTGGCTTCGGTGGAGGCGCGCGAATAGTCGATGGTCTGATAGAAGCCCATGTCGATGGCGTTGGTGAAGTCGAGCACAAGTTCATACGGGCGTCGCTCCGGCATGTCGGGAAATTCGTGCACGTCGCATGCCGAGAAGCCCAAAATGGCGAACAGGCTCAAAATGCAATATGTCAGGGCTGATCGTTTCATCTTCTCTTGCGTTTAAGGTCGAAACGATAGATAAACGTCACTGCGGCATTGTCCACTCCGAAGAATGTGCGGCTTGTGGTGCTGACCATCGCACCGTTGGCTTCGTTGTGGAATGTGTCGTACTTCAGCCGGTAGCATCCGGCGCCGGCGGTGAGCTCCATCATCCAGTGCTTGCTCTTGCCGAGCGGTGTGCGCCAGCCGAAGCTCAGACCTCCGCCAAGTGCCGGGGTGTTGCCGTTATGGTCTTGATAGCGCCATTCCGACGATGATAGGGCATAGTTGTACTGTGCCACGCCGAAATGTGCGCCCACAAACCATTTGGGGGCAAACCACCAGCGCACTTCGGGCTGGAAGGCGAGTGTGCGCAGTTTGCGTGTGCGCGTAAAGTAGTTGAGTGCCGAGTAGTAGACGGGCAGCGTCACGCTCCAATACTTGTTGATGTCCACTTCCACGGCTATGTTGGAGATGAGCATAGCCCATCCTACGGCATTTGTTTTCAGGTAAAGTCCGCGTGTCCATTCTCCGTTGTCTCCAGTCTCTGTGTCGGGGATGTCAACCGCCGGTACGCTGATTCCCGACAGGTCGTAGTCTGCCGTCGGCAATGCGATTTCTCCATCGGGTACAGATTCGGTTGTCGTAATCTGTGCCTTCGCGCTCCGCATCGATGGAAACACGTTGCGGTTCAGTGTCTTGTATGCCTTCTGCCGTTGAATCTCGAAAGCGCGGCGGTCTGCCCATCGTCCGGGAAGATACTCGATTACGGTGGAGTCGGAGTGCAGCACGCGGTCAATCTCGTTGTAGCCAGGCTCCTGCGATGTGCGGATTTCTGCTTTCAGCATGTCCCATGGAATCGTCGCCGGCAATCGCACCACCAGCGAGTCGGCAATGTCAATGCGCGAACGGATGTATTGCTCCAATGCGTTGGCGCGGGTTTCGCCAAGCTGCTTGTTTTTTATCGCAGGTCCTTCGGGCGAGGCATAGCCGCTGATTGTTAGCCTCTCAATGCGCACATTGGGATGGCTGTTTACGTATTGGATTGTTTTTTCGAGATTTGCGAGTTGACGGGCATTGTCGCTATACGCAGTGTCAACATTGCACTTCCCCACTTGGAAGTCAATGTCGATTTCTGTGATGTTGGTATGTGCGTTTGGGATTAAAAACATACCAAAGAGAAGCATTAATATGCCTACTCGCTTATTCATTTGGGTCGCTATTAGATTCTTGTCGCTATTAGATTTTTTGTAAATAGAGTGCTAAGATAGAATATTTGTTTTAAAAAAACAACAAGGCGTTATAATTTATAAGGTTAATATTTGTTAAACATAGCGGCTCGTTGTCAGCTTTAAGGTGTATGTTGTTTAAAATAAAAGGAATAATAAGCGACTTTGATTTTTGTCACTTATTATTTCTTTTATGTCTGTTAGTTCACGCGGTTTGCAACTGGCTCTCCCGCAATGAACTGGCGCACGTTTTCTGTGGCTGTGCTCATCAGGCGCGTGCGTGCCTCGATGGTGGCCCATGCGATGTGGGGTGTCAGGAAGCAATTGCGCGCGGAGAGCAGAGGATTGTCGCCGCGGGGTGGCTCCTGCGACAGCACATCGGCGCCGAATGCCGCCAGACGCCCGCCGTTGAGCGCATCGGCGACAGCCTGCTCGTCGACAAGCGGACCGCGTCCGGTGTTGATCAGAATGGCCGATGGTTTCATCTTGGCGATGGATGCGGCATTGATGAGATGACGTGTCGACGGCGTGAGTGGGCAGTGAAGGCTGACCACGTCGGCTGAGGCAAGCACATCGTCGAGCGGTGCCGGCGTGATTCCTTCGGGCAGCGTGTCGGCGCTTTTTGATGTCATGGCCACCACTTTCATGCCCAGTGCAACGGCTATGCGCGCTGTCGCCATTCCAGTGTTGCCGAGTCCGACAATACCCATTGTCTTGCCTGCCAGTTCTGTCAGCGCACTGTCCCAGAAGCAGAAGTCGGGGCAGTTTGTCCATTTGCCGTCGGCAACCTCGCGTGCGTATGAAGCCACGTGGTTTGTGATGTTGAGAATGTGGGCGAAGGCCATCTGTGCCACCGACATGGTGCTGTAGGCGGGGATGTTGGCAACCACCACGCCTTGGCGTGCTGCCGCCTCGGTGTCGATGATGTTGTAGCCTGTGGCGAGCACGCAGATGAAGCGAAGTCGTGGCAGTTGTCGCAGCGTGTCGGCGCTGAAAGGCACTTTGTTGGTCAGCACGATATCGGCGTCGGCTGCGCGCTCCACGATTTTGTCGGCTGATGTGCGGTCGAAAAGCGTCACGTCGCCCAAACGCTCAACGGGCGACCAATCAAGGTCGCCCGGGTTGAGGGAATATCCGTCTAAAATGCAGATTTTCATTATGTCTTAGAATTTGTAAGAAGCGCAGAACGACAGATACGCATCGTCCCAATCGTCGACATATTGGTATTTGCCTTCAGCTCCGATAGCCCAGTGTGAATTGATGTCGTATGCGAATCCAAGACCGATGTCGACACCCAGCTTGTTGTAGTCGTCGGCGTGGAAGAACACTGGACCGAGGATTGGGTAGAGCGAGAAGTTGCGTGGCAGCTCGAAACGATAGCGGAAGTCGCCGTCGATGGTCAGCGTGTTGCTGTCGTTGAAATAATAGTTGAGCGATGGGGCGAACTCAAAGTTGCGCGGCAGCTGGAATGTCACTCCGATGCCAAGGCCGAAATCGCTGCGGAGGTTTGCTTTCATATCGAGCGAACGTACTTGTGCTGATGCCGGAAGAACGGCAGCGACTGCAAGAATTGTAGCGATGAAAAACTTCTTCATAATGTTCAGGTTTTTGATGTAAGTTAGTATGATTTTATTGTATAAACAATGAATGTTGAGAAAAGTTTTGGGCAATTCTGCAAAATGTGTTGTCCAATCCGTGATTTTGGTAATAAATGGTTGCTGCTCAAAGTGTAATTTTGCATACATGAAGACAAAAATAATTCTGGCGGCGCTGATGGTTGTCGGCGTGCTGTCGGGAAAAACAGAAAAGACGATGAACGAAACATTGAATCAAAAGCAACAGGCCCTTGTTGCCGTCGCGGCATGCGAGGCAAAAGATGACCAAAAAACGTTGGAGAGAATTCTTGACGACGCTTTCGAAAGAGGTGTGCTGACCGTCAACGAGGCGAAAGAAACGTTGTCGCAGCTGTATGCTTATACGGGTTTCCCGCGCAGCCTTAATGCGCTTGCCTCGTTGCAGAAAGTAGTGGCTGAGCGCAGAAAAAAAACAGGAGCGTGGAGGTGGGCTGCGACGCCTCGCCGTTGCCTGATGATTACGACGCTTTGAAACAAGGCGTCGTGGTGCAGACTCGGATGAGTGGAAAGCCGTTTGACTACGCTTTTGCTCCTGCTGTTGACTATTATCTTAAAGCGCATTTGTTTGGCGACATTTTCGCACGCGACGTGTTGACCTACTCCGAACGGGAGATTGTAACTGTGGCGGCTTTGTCGGCAATCGATGGCGTGGAGCCGCAGTTGAAGGCGCACGTGGCTGGCGCGCGACGGATGGGGGTTACTGACAGACAACTGCGTGCCATCCCGGAGGTGCTTGAGCAAAAAGTGGGGCGTATGGAGGCTTTCCGTGCGGCGAAAGCTGTGGCGGAGGAGTTTGGTGAGGTGTTTGTTGAAGGCAGACCAATAGAGCATCAGGTGTTTCCGACAGGTGAGCCAAACACGGAATATGCAAAATATTTCATCGGCAACAGTTATATTGCGCCGCTTCTCAGTGAGGGACTGCCGATGAGCAACGTGACTTTCGAACCGCGTTGCCGAAACAATTGGCACGTGCATCACCGTGGTGCACAGGTGTTGATTTGTGTGGGCGGTGAAGGATGGTATCAAGAGTGGGGAAAGCCTGCGCGGCGCTTGCATCAGGGCGATGTGGTCAATATCCCTGCCGAGGTGAAGCATTGGCACGGTGCTGCATCCGACTCGTGGTTTCAGCATATTGCAATCGCTGTCCCGGCTGACGGGGCTTCAAACGAATGGCTTGAACCAGTCACTGATGAGGAATACGATAAATTGAGATAAGGAATGAACCGATTTTTGACATACCACGATGTGGATTTCAGCGACTGACGGATGCTGAACGGCGTGTCGCAGGAGTATGTCGACAATTGGGTGAAAAAATAGAAAAAAGATAGAAAAGGCGGCTGTGAAGCCTCCGATATTAATCACGAATTTGGTAAGTAATCAGTCTGCTTAGAGTGCGGAAAATCCCTGCCGCACTCTCTTTTTATATTTTTGTGCCGATAATAATTGCCATTCTCGCAGAAAAATCCGAATTTTGCAAAATCGGAATCATACGACAATGGCAACAACAATAAAAAAAGACTCTATATGACTTCGCTCGGAGAGGTGGCGTATTTCACCATCTGCGATGATGAGTGCGGCTCGGTGGTGCTGTCGGCGCTGGGTGCCGGTGTTGTGGCTTTGTCGGTCCCTGACGGGAACGGCGAGTATAGGGATGTGGTCATCGGCTATCCGTCGGCTGAGGCATATTGCCACGACGATCCTAATGCCGGAAAGTTTATAGGGCGCTATGCCAACCGCATTGCCCGTGGGGTGTTTTCGATTGACGGCAATGAGTACCATCTTGAATGCAACTGCGGTCCGAACGCCTTGCACGGCGGACGTGAGGGCTTTGCCCACAGGATATGGAAGAGCCGCACGGTGGGCGATAATGCCGTGGAGTTTTCGCTCACGAGCGATGACGGCGACCAGGGCTATCCCGGAACGCTGACAGTCAAGGCGCTTTACACGTGGATGCCGTCGTGCGGGCTGTGTCTCGACATCGTTGCCACTACCGACCGCCCTACGGTGCTCAATTTGACAAACCACTGCTATTTCAATCTTGACGGCCACAACAGCGGAAGCGTGTTGAGCCACAAGCTGCAGCTGAACGCGTCGCGCTATCTCGTGACCGACTCTTCGCTGGCGCCTACCGGCGAATTGGCCGACGTGAAAGGCACTCCGATGGATTTCATTCAGCAGAAGACGCTCTGGCGCGACATCAATGCCGACTTCCAACCGCTTGCCTACGGCAAAGGCTACGACCATTGCTGGGCTGTTGACGGATGGCAGCCGGGAAAATTGTCGACGGTGGCAAGATTGGAATCGCCGATGGCTCGTGGACGTGTCCTCGAGGTGGAGTCGACGTTGCCGGCTGTGCAGGTCTACACCGGAAATTGGCTTACGTGCTCAAGTCCGGAAGGCAAAGACGGTGCCGCCTACAAGGATTACGATGCTGTGGCAATTGAGTGTCAGGGGTTTCCCGATGCGCCAAATCATCCTGGATTTCCGTCGCAACGGCTGAATCCGGGTGAAGAATACAGACAGACTATAAGATACATGTTTAAAAGTAAAGATTTAGAAAAATGAAACCAACACTTTTTGTTCTCGCTGCCGGAATGGGCAGCCGTTATGGAGGGTTGAAGCAATTGGACGGTCTTGGACCTCACGGGGAAACAATTATGGATTACTCCATCTATGATGCAATACGCAGTGGATTTGGTAAGGTTGTATTTGTGATTCGTAAAGATTTTGAAGACGATTTCCGCTCGAAAATACTTTCCAAATACGAGGGACACATACCTGTCGAGGTGGTGTTCCAGTCGACCGACGCTCTCCCTGAGGGATTCACTTGTCCGGAAGGACGCACAAAACCGTGGGGCACAAACCACGCTGTGCTGATGGGCAAGGATGCCATCAAGGAGCCGTTTGCTGTTATCAACGCCGATGATTTCTACGGCCGCAACACGTTTGAGGTGATGGCTGCCGAGCTATCTCGTCCGCGCGACCGCAAGGGCGACTATTGCATGGTGGCGTTCCAAGTGGGCAACACGATGTCGGAAGGCGGAACGGTGTCGCGTGGTGTGTGCCATGAGAAGAACGGATTCCTCGACACTGTCGTGGAGCGTACCGACATCGGATATGCTGCCGACGGAACTGTCGAGTTTACCGATGAGAACGGCAACAAGCAGAAACTCGCGCCTGAGACTCCGGTGTCGATGAACATGTGGGGATTCACGACCGACTACTTCGACTACAGCGAGAAGGCGTTTGTGGAATTTCTGAAGGAGAACATTGATAAGCCGAAGGCTGAATATTTTATCCCGTCGGTAGTAAACCAGATGATAAACAGTGGCTTGGCAACAGTGCGTGTGCTTAAAACCTCATCGAAATGGTTTGGTGTGACCTACGCCAACGACCGCCCGGTAGTGGTGGCTAAATTCGCCGAGCTGCACGCGTCGGGCGAATATCCTGAAAAAATGTTTTAGCCAGACTTGATAAACAACGGCGGCGGCAGAAGATACTCTGTCGCCGCTGTTGTTTTTTAATGTCTCTCCGGTGTCGTCGCTGACCACGGAATGAAAATGGATTTTATTCCAATTTCTTGAATTGATACGGGCAGTCTCTTAGGTACGGGAATCCGTTGTTGGTGCTTGTGGAAACGGCCCATACGGATTTGAAGTCGAAACCCTTGTAGGTTGACTCTTTCGACTTGTCGCTTTCCTTGAATTTGTCGGCACACCAGTATTTGCCCGAATCCTCGAGCACATACAGGTTGTGGTGGTAGAAGATGCTTCCGCCCTTGTGCGTGCCTATTATTCCATTGCCATGCGACACCTTCTTGGCGTTGTAGCAATTCTGCACCTCGCCCAGATGGTCGATGCAGCCCAGCACGCCGCCATTGTCGGAATCCTGGTTGGTTGGCACGATGCCCATGTTGTAGCAGTTGTGGAGCATATAGTGGGTCTCGTCATCCGGCGATCCTTGCTCCTGCCATCCAAGCAAACCGCCTACGTTGGCATTGCCGGTGTTGCTGCCCACCTCGCCGAAGTTGCACGAGTAGGCCAGCTCCATATTGTTGGGCAATGCTGTTCCAGCCTCGTCGTTTGAGCCCATGCGTCCGGCGATGCCTCCCACCTTTACGTCGTTGCCGCTGCCGTAGACCTTGCCGTGGTTCGCGCTGTGGCTTACTACAGCTTTGCGAGCGTTGAAATATCCGATGATGCCGCCGACGTTGCCTCCGTTTGAGCCGTTGACTTCGCCATAGTTGGCGCAGTATAGGATGTAGTGGATTGTCTCAATGCCAAGATTCAAAATGCCGCTGGCCCAATAGTGGCCCACGCAGCCTCCCACTTGACCGGTTCCGGTGACCTTGCCCACGTTGACTGCATTTTTCAGATAGAAATTTTTAGCCTTTCCTTCTTCGTGGATATCGCCTATGATTCCGCCGGTGTAGTTGGTTCCCGAGATTTCGCCATAGTTGATGAGATTCTCGCAGGTGGCGCAGTCAAATTGGTTGAGGCGTCCGATGATGCCGCCTGTGCTGTCGGAAATCTTATTGTCGATTTTCGGCGAATTGTTGACGCAGCCGCGCACATAACCTTTGTCTATGTTGTCGGCAAGACCGATGATGCCGCCCACGTTGTTGCAGCCTTCAACTGTACCTGCAAAGCATAAATTGGTGACAAAAGAGTTCTTTATGTAACCAACGATGCCGCCGACGTTTTTCGTGATGCCCGATGTGCCGGCAAATCCGGAGAATGTCGGCGTGAAGGTGCTTGCTTTCGGGATGGAAGTGTAGTCTGACAAAGTGCCGATGTTCAGACTGCCTGTCAGCGTTGAATTGTCGGCGCTGCCAACCATGCCTCCGATGTTTTGCGGACCGGTGGCTTTTGCATATTTGGAGATGTTGAACAGACTCAGATTCACGGTGGCATTGGTCACATTGCCGATGGCGCAACCTGCATTGGTGTCGGTGGCGGATACCGGGGCGTTGATATAGATTCTTTTGCCTGCGAGTTTGGTGTCGTCGATGTGGCCGGCAAATCCTCCTACATTGAGTTTGCCGGAAATTTTGACCAATGAGTTGGCATCCTGCTTCACTGACGTTCCGTCGTCGGAACCTTCAACGGCAATGCTGTGGCTGTGGCCTCTGACGGTGCCGAAAAGTCCGCCGACACTGTTGTTGCCGCTTGCCACTGAAAAGAATCTGCAATTCTCAATCGACATGTCGCCGCCCATGCTGGTGTAGCCGGCAAGACCGCCTGTGGAGTCGCCTCCGTAGACAGGAAAATTGAGCGACACGTTTCTGAATTGGCACGACTTGAAGTTGAACAGTCCGCCGATGAGTCCGCCGGCGTTCTCGCCGACAACCGACACTGCCTTCAGATTGCCGTCTTCTGCCTGCACGGAGCGCACCATCGTCACGTCGGAGATGCTTATGTTGGTTGTAGAGCCGTCAACGCGTCCAACCAGTCCGCCGGCATTGTTTGCCGATGCCGTGACGGAGAAAGGCATGTAGCTGCGGCTTTCATCGCCCCGCTTGTTTTTATCCACTTTGGCATTGTAGAATTTGCTGATTGTCAGCGACCCGTCCTTGAACAGTCCCACAGCGCCGCCAATGGCATCCTCTCCGGCTACAAATGTCATGATGCTCGAGTTGGAAATCGTAAGCTCGCCGGTGGCGTAGCCGATGATGCCGCCTATGTTGTAGCGGTTCTGGGCATTGATTGAGCCCTCGATGTTTACACTGTCAATCATCACCTTGCCCGACGATTTTCCGGCAAGTGCGCCGCCGTTTGAGTGCACACCCTGAATCATGGCGTTGATGGTGAGGTTGTGGATCACGGCGCCGCCAACGAGTTCCTTGAACAGACCAATCTCGCAGTCGTTAGGCTCGGATGTGCTTCCGGTGTAGGGCACGGTCAAAGTGAAGCCGTTGCCTTGATAGTTGCCGGCAAACGATTCGCAGGCATGATATGTGCCGGTGATAATCTGGCTGCGCGGCGGCACGTCGAACGAGGCGGTCTGCTCAAAAAACAGTCCGAAACCCTTTGAGTTGCCGTCTTCGCAAAGTCCGATCTCAAACTCGTTGAACGCTTCTTTGGAGCCGATTATGTAAGGTTTTTCCTGTGTGCCGTGGCCGGGCAGACGGAATTTTCCTTCGCGCGCCTGTATCTCTTCGACAATCTCCTTGATGATTTTGAACTTCATGCGCGGACAGATGGCTTTGCCGTTGCCGAGGAAGGCAAGTGCGTCATATTCGCCATCGGGGATTGTCTGCTTTTCCGGGATGTGGATGGCGTAGACAGGTTTGCTTCCGCTGTTGTCGACGGTCATGCTGAATTCATACAACGCGTCGTCGGCGTTCGAATGGAATACGATGCGTATGTCGGCACCGTTGTCAATAGCCCAGTTTAGGCGGTCGGTCGTGAATTTGCTTATACGGAAGCCTTCCACCTTTTCCAGTTTGGCATCGTTGACGCCAAGGTCGAGGTCATCGTTGCAGGCACACCACATTCCGGCGGTTGCTGCTATCACTATGCTGATAAGTATGCTCTTTATTCTCATGTTGTTATGATTTATGAAATGTTAGTTCATCGGGGTTTCCATCTCGGAATGGTATGGGATAGGGAACGAGCCCTGCTTGTCTGCCACCTGCCATAGCGGCATAGCGCCGTCTGTGTTCAGCAAGACTTTAAAAAATGCTTTGTTGTGAAGGTCGTCGAGCGTAGCGCCGGTTTCGTATCCTCCATAAATGTCGAACGAGCTGCCGATGTAGTAGATGTTGTCGTCGTGGGAGAATGACGATTTGCTACTTGCCACTATCGGGCTATGCCAATTGGTGCCTATCGACACATTCCGTTCTACCACCGACTCCGCGCTGGCGTAGCTTGTGATTCCGCCGGAGTGCTTTTTGTTGGTTGGACCGAACTTGCCGGCGTTCAGACAGTCGGTGGCCATGCAGTATTGCTGCATATAGCCGATGATGCCGGCGGGGTAGTCTGCCGATGGTGCATTCACCGTTCCGACGTTGGTGCATTGTTTGACGACGATGGCATTCACCGTAAAGTTGGTGGCGCATTCAAAGATGGCGTTCGCTCCGCCGATGACGGTGGCTACCGGACCGATAATGCCGGCGGCAATTGCAAGCGTGCTGCCTCCGGTGGCGAATGCAGACACAACGGCTGCCACTGTTCCCACAGCGATGCAGGCTCCCGCTATCGATTTGGTGATAATCTCCGTTACCTCACGCTGTGATTCGATATGCTTTACGCGATCCTCGCGTGTACGGTTCATATTGTAGTATACGGTGGAGTTGTTGATGTCCGACGCCTCAAAAAATTTCATCACAGTGTTGTGGTTGTTGATGTAGCTGCTTATTGTCGAGCCGTTGATGCCAGGGGGAAGGCTTGAGGCGTCGACCGTGTATCCTGCTTGGATTGCTTGTATCCGCGACTTCACTTCGCTGCTGATTCCGCCTGCCGTAGCCTCAAGATTGGTCTGCATCTCGTCGAGCTCTTTCTCGGTGATGATGTCATAGATGCCGATTCCGTAGACGATTTGGTCGTAGGCTATCAACGACCAGTCGATGGTGGCTTCTCCGATATGGAGCACGTGCAGGAATTCTTCGAAAGCCTTTGAGCCTTTCATCACACCGTCGGTCAATGTTTTGCCGATTACTGAAATTGCTGGACCCGCTATTCCCATTACTATTTCTGCCGCGCCGACAACACATCCGGCAATGTCCATTCCTGTCCATTCGCGGGCGTCGCCTGCCTCGCCGATGATTCCACCGGTGGAGCGGTTGCCTGAATCGTTGATTGTTCCGCCGTTGAAGCAGTAGTTGGCCACGGTGTAGTTGCCTACCCAGCCGGCAATGCCGCCGGTGTAGGTCGACGTAACATTGAGTGTGCCGAAGTTCTGGCATCCGAACAGTGCGCCGAAGCTCGTCTTTCCAACAATGCCGCCTGCCGACTCGGCTTTGGCGGCTGTCACAGTGCCTTGGTTGACAACGTTGTAGATTACGGCTATCGACGTGTTGCCGACGATGCCGCCAAGTGTCGACTGGTTGTCGGTGGCGCTGACGGCTCCCGTGTTGACCACTTCGTAACCGCCGAATTGCGCCTCGCCGCAGATGCCGCCTACCGACGTGCGTCCGCTGACTGCGGCAACGTTGCCGCAATCCTTGGCAAGAACGTTGTTGTAGAGCAGTTCGCCTCCCAGATTGCCACCGGCTTTGCCGATGCGGGTGCTGCCGATGATGCCGCCCACGCCTATGGCTCCCTCGATTTTACCTTCGTTGAATGATGAGTATATGAAAGCCACACCTGTGCCTCCGGCGATGCCTCCGGCGCCGATTCCTCCGTTGTCGGTCGTGCCGCTCATCGCCGCCGTGCCGCCAGTGATGGCTGACATGTTGCGGCAGCCTGAAACGAACAGCGAGTCGACAGAGCCGACGATGCCTCCAGCACCGCTGTAGTGCGCCGTGATGCGGCCGTGGTTGTTGCAGGCAAGAGCGTTGATGGTGGAGTAGAGGGTGCCGGCGCCTACAAGTCCGCCCACGGCATAGTCGCCGCTGACGCGCGTATTGTTGTTATAGCAGCTGTCGACCGACAGAAAGCCTTTGCGGTCGACCACGCCGATAAGTCCGCCCACTGCCACGCTGCCTGTCGGCGCGCTGACAGAGCCACCTTCCACTGTGCATCCGTGAAGCGCCGAGCTGCCTCGCTTGTCGCCGGGTGCCGATGTGCCGCCCACGAGTGCGCCTACGGCATAGTTGCCTTCAATGTCGGGGTTCTGTACGGTGAGGTTGCTTATCTTCGCCTGGTCGATAAATCCGAACAGACCGATGCCGGGGGAGTTGGGTCTGTGAATCCACAATCCTGTGATTTTGTAGCCGTTGCCGTCATAGATGCCGCGGAACGGATTCTCCGGGATTGAGCCTATCGGAAGCCAGCCGAATTTGCGGTCGCTCGACGTGCAGATGTCGCGCATGCGCAAGTCGCATTCCTGACGAAAATGGGTTTTTCCAGTCAGTTTGGTGTTGTTTTCGTCGCTGTTGGTGAAGTCGCGCAGACGCCACAGGTGCTCGGCGCTTGAAATGATAAAAGGATTGGTTTCCGAACCGTCGCCAACAAGTTCAAATTCCGAATTGAACGTGTCGAGCACTGTGGCGGAATGATTTTCGGCGGAAATGCGCACGCGGCATCCGAGTCCGTAGTCGGTCCATACGGTGTCGGTGCCGTTTTCGATTGTAGGCACTTCAAGTGCGAGCAGGCGGTAGGTGCCTGTGCGCAGTCCGGTGTCGAGCGTGAGCAGTGATGTGTTTCCAGAACGCATGTGGTTGCCACGGCGGCGGAATATTGTGCCGTCCTCGGCTTTGATTACGCATTCAAAGTCGGTTCCTGAGAATTTGTCCATTTCCGAGCTGAGCGTTATCAGACGTTGTGAGCCCACAAATGCGTCGTTGGCATCCGGCTCGATGTCGTTGTTGTCTTTGCAGGCAAATAATATGCAGGCAAGAGTAATAATCAGAAAATGCAGGTTGCTTGTTCTCATTTTTTGAATGAAGAGTTTGGTTGGATTGATTTTTTTGATGACAAAATTACCATTCTGGCAGTGTTGGTGCGGTTTTATAAATGTTAAAAAATATGAATGTGCAAAAATGGTAAGATGTTGGTTTCTATTGGTTTGTGCTGAAGATTGCGTCAAAGGAACATTTTTTTGAGTTGAAATCGCGTCAGAGGAACATCCGGAGAAAATAAAAGCGCATCGCTTTTGCGGTGCGCCTTGTGTCGTAGTGTTGTTGCTAAGCCTATCGAGGCAGGGTTTCGATGGTCAGGGCATAGTATGCACGATCGGCTTTTTTGCGAGCCTCCTCGACGGTGTCGGCTGTGGCAAGGATCACAGCCATGCGGCGGTGGCCCACAACCTCCGGCTTGCCGAAAATGCGGATTTGAACTCCAGGCTCGGCGAGTGCCTTCTCAAGGTTTCCGAACACCACTTTGTCGGTGTCGCCTTCAACCACGACGGCTCTCGACGCCGATGGACCATAGAAGCGAATTTCAGGTACCGGAAGTCCGAGCAATGCGCGTGCGTGAAGGGCAAACTCACTCATGTCTTGCGAAATCATTGTCACCATACCGGTGTCGTGCGGACGAGGTGACACCTCACTGAAAATCACATCGTCGCCTTGGATAAACATCTCCACACCGAAGATGCCGTAGCCGCCAAGCGCGTCGGTGACCTTCTTGGCTATCTCCTGGGCTTTTGCAAGTGCTGCTGGAGCCATTGCTTGTGGCTGCCATGAATAGCGGTAGTCGCCATTCTCCTGTATGTGGCCTATCGGTTGGCAGAATGTGGTGCCGCAGCAGCTGCGCACGGTGAGCAGCGTTATCTCATAGTCAAACTTCACGAAGCCTTCCACAATCACGCGTCCAGCGCCGGCGCGTCCGCCTTCCTGGGCTATTGTCCACGCTTCTTCTGTCTGTGCGGCATTTTTTATTGTGCTTTGTCCGTGGCCTGAAGAGCTCATCACGGGCTTCACTACGCAAGGGATGCCCACTTCCTCGACAGCCTTGAGAAATTCTTCTTTTGTAGAGGCAAAGCGGTAGGGCGACGTTTTGACGCCAAGCTCTTCGGCGGCAAGGCGGCGGATGCCCTCGCGGTTCATTGTGAGCCATGCGGCGCGGGCGGTCGGGGTGACGTGGAAGCCGTCTTTTTCCAATTCAAGCAGTTTGGGTGTTGCTATCGCCTCGATTTCGGGGATGATATGGTCGGGCTTCTCCTCGCGGACCACTTTCTCAAGAGTCTCTGCGTCGAGCATGCTGAACACGTGTGAGCGGTGGGCCACCTGCATTGCCGGTGCGTTGGCATATTTGTCGCATGCCACTACTTCCACACCGTAGCGTTGAAGTTCGATTGCCACTTCTTTTCCGAGTTCGCCGCTTCCGAGCAGCAGGGCTTTTTTGCCCACGGGAGTCATTACAGATCCAATTTTTGTCATATTTGTAGATTTTAGTTAGGGATGGTGCAAAGTTACGATTTTTGCCTAAATAAAACAAAAGGAAGGACTGCCCGAATAATACCGGACCGACCTTCCTTCTTTTATTGTTCTGACAGCGTCAGTACGAACCGTAGATTACTTGTTGAGCGCAACAACAATTTCGCCTTCAACCTCAGTAATGTTCAATTTCCCTTCGCGACCCAACCAGCCAAAGGCTGCGTAAAGTTCTTTCTCTTTAAGTTTTGTCGCTTTTTTCAATTGCTTGATGTTCAACGACTCGGCATCGTTGAGTGCGTTCCACACCAAACCTGCCCATGAGCCAATAGTTTCAATGTTCATAATAATAAGAATTAATATGTTTTCGATGCAAAGGTAATAATAAAAATTAAAAAATGTAATTTTGTTACCGAAAAATATTGCTTTATAGCATAAAATCCTGCTTTTTTTATCATATTCTGTTTTTTCCGCGCTTTTTATTGTGCTTTTTTTGAAAAAGATAGGCTGCATCTTAGCAAATCATGCAAATAAATTTGCCGTTTTGCATTCGATTTGCACTATCTTTGTACTCTATGGAAGGACTGGTAGTAAAAAATACGGGAAGTTGGTATGTTGTAAAGACCGACGGCGACAATAAAATGGTGAATTGCAAAATCAAGGGTAACTTCCGCTTGAAGGGCATCCGCACCACTAACCCTGTGGCTGTCGGCGACCGTGTGACTGTGGTTGAAAACGCTGACGGCACGGGGTTTATCACTGCGATAACGCCTCGCAGAAACTATATTATCCGCCGTGCGTCAAATTTGTCGAAGGAGTCGCATATCATCGCGTCCAACCTCGACCAGGCGTTTCTTGTGGTTACGTTTGCAGCGCCGATGACTGCCACTGTGTTTATCGACCGTTTCCTTGCCACAGCCGAGGCTTATCGGGTGCCGGTGGTGATTGTGGTCAACAAGATTGACGCTCTCGACGAGGAATGGCTGGAATTTGTCGACTCGTTTGCTTATCTCTATGAGAGCATTGGCTATGAGGTGAGGCGTGTGTCGGCTGAAACGGGCGAGGGCATCGACGGGCTGAGGACTATGCTTGAAGGAAAGGTGACGCTCTTCTCTGGCAACTCGGGCGTGGGAAAGTCGACGCTCATCAACAGACTGATTCCGGGGCTCAACTTGAAAACAGCCGCAATTTCCGAAGCGCATCAGACGGGTATGCACACCACCACATTCTCTGAAATGTATCCGCTGGCCTACGATGCAGGGGGGTATATCATCGACACTCCTGGAGTGAAGGGCTTTGGCACGATTGACTTCAATGTGGAGGAGGTGGCACACTATTTTCCAGAAATATTCCGTGAGTCTGCCGATTGTAAATACAACAATTGCACGCATATCCATGAACCGGGATGCGCCGTGAAGCGGGCTCTTGAGGAACACCGCATCAGCGAGTCGCGCTATGCCAGCTATCTGAGCATCATCGACGACAGCGCGCCGGATAAATATCGCAAGCCTTTTTAGTGTTGTTTTGCTACGGATTGCAAGCAGATTGCTTGGAATAATTTCATATTCTCGGTAAAATGTCGTAAATTTGCACGAAATTTTCAAAAATTGGAATGATGAGTCAGAAAGCGACATTTACTTCTAAGCTGGGAGTTATTGCGGCTACCGTTGGGTCGGCAGTCGGTCTTGGCACGGTTTGGCGGTTTCCAAACGAGGTGCAGTCAAACGGCGGTTCTGTGTTTTTGATTACCTACTTGCTGTGCGTGCTTCTTGTGGGCATACCGGTGATGCTTGCCGAGTTTTCTGTGGGACGCGGCAGCGGCAGTGACGCTATCGGCGCCTACCGCAAACTGACGCCTCGGCGTCCGTGGTGGATTGTCGGGGTGATAAGTGTGCTTGCTCCCTACTTGATAATGATGTATTATATGGTGGTTGCCGGATGGACTCTGCAATATTTGTGGATGTCGCTCAGCGGTGCGCTTTTTGATGGTGTTGGCAGCGGTGCTGCCGAGCCGGAGGCGTTTCAGGCGATAATGCGGCATTCGCTTGCCGAGGGATGGCAGCCAGTGTTTTGGACGGCGGTGATGATTGTTGTCAATCTATTGGTGTTGATGCGCGGTGTGCAGAAGGGAATAGAGCGGATGGCCAACACGCTGATGCCTTTGCTGTTTGTCATTCTGCTCGTGTTCTGCGTTGTGTCGCTCAATTTACCGGATGCAATCGACGGTGTGGAGTATTTCCTGCGTCCCGACTGGTCGAAGCTTGACGGCGGTGTGCTGATAAGCGCTGTGGGACAGGCTTTCTTCTCGCTGAGCCTCGGCATGGGCATTCTGGTGACATATTCTTCTTATTTTCCCAAGTCGACCAACTTGCCGCGCACGGCTACTACGGTGTCTATGCTTGTGTTTATGGTGGCAGTGTTGATGGGACTCATCATTTTCCCCGCTGTGAAATCGTTCGGCATCGAAGGCTCGACGCAGGGCACAACGTTGATTTTTGTCACGCTGCCGCAGATTTTTATGGAACTCCCGTTGCCGCAGTTGTGGGCTGTGTTGTTCTTCGGACTGCTTGTTGTGGCGGCGCTGACATCTACGGTGTCGATAGCGGAAGTGCCGATAGCCTATCTGACGCAGACATTCCGCATGCCACGGCGTAAGGCGTGCTTGCTGACGCTGTTGCCGATGCTCGTGTTCAGCACGGTGTGCGCGTTGTCGCTCGGTCCGTGGTCGGGAGTGCAGTTGTTTGGCATGACGATATTCGACTTCCTTGATTATTTCACGTCCAACATTCTGTTGCCGGTGGCGGCGGTAGGTGTGTGCCTGTATGTGGGCTATGGGCTGCCGAAACGGTTTTTCTTCAAGGAAGTCAGTAATGAAGGGACGGTGAAATTCCGGTATGCGCCGCTGTTTTTCTGGTTTGTGCGCATCGTTGCGCCCCTGATGATACTTGCGGCATTCGCCAATAAATTATTTTTCGAATAGTGGTGCTTGCGTGGCAGCCAAAATGAAGAAGCTCTGTCTGCTCTCCAGGCAAGGCTCCTTCTAATGCTTATGATAATGCTTGTTTATGGTTGTGGTAACAAATCATTACATCTTGATTTTCTTTTGTATCTGTAAAATTATTATCAATAACTGTTTATATGTACATATTGCCTTCATAACGGTGGTTTTTGTGCTCAATCGTTTTTTTTTTACTTCCGGTGTTTTGAATTGGTGAATTAATGCACTATCTTCGCATCAGAGACAACAAAGATTGATGAAAATGCAAAGATTCAAACCATATACATTGAATTTAGGCGGACGGCTGACCATGGTCGACAAACCGCTTGTGATGGCGATTCTCAACACTACGCCCGATTCGTTTTTCTCTGGAAGCAGATGCCCGCAGAAGGAGGCGATAAGCCAGAGAGTGAGGCAAATGGTGGAAGAGGGGGCTGACATCATCGATATTGGCGGATATTCTTCGCGTTCGAATGCCGACGATGTGCCTGCCGATGAGGAGTATCGCCGTGTGGAGGAGGGTCTGCGTATTGTCAAGGAAGTGGCTCCGCAGATTCCGGTGTCGGTCGACACGTTTCGTGCCTCGGTGGCTGAACGGTGCGTCGGGGAGTGGGGCGTGGAGATTATTAACGACATCGCGGCTGGCGGACTTGATCCGGATATGATTGCCACGGTGGGACGTGTGAAAGCGGCATACATAATGATGCACATGCGCGGAAATCCGCACACGATGACGTCGCTGTGCGACTATGACGACGTTGTGGCTGACATATTGCAATATTTCTGCAGAAAAATCAACGAGGCGCAGCAGGCGGGAATATGCGACATAATCCTCGATCCGGGATTCGGATTCAGCAAGACGCTCGACCAGAACTATGAGCTGCTCAGCAGGATGGACGCTTTCCTGGAAACGGGATTGCCGTTGCTTGTGGGCGTGTCGCGCAAGTCGATGATATACAAATTGTTCGGCACTACTCCTGAAGAGGCGTTGAACGGAACCACCGCCATCAACACCATCGCTCTTATGCAGGGGGCGAGCATCCTGCGTGTACATGATGTAAAGGCGGCTCGCGAGGCTGTGGAGATTTTTTGCAAGACTTTTCCAAATGAGTAATAAATAGGAACAATGGAACTGTTCGGACTGATAGGAATAAAGGACATTATAGATATTCTGATCGTAGCGACGCTGCTGTTCTATATCTATAAGATTATGAAGGAGTCGGGCACGCTGAGCATTTTTCTCGGGGTGCTGGCATTCATTATTGTGTGGTTTGTGGCTTCGGTGTTCTTGAAAATGGAGCTTACGGGGCGCATACTCGACAAGTTTATGAACATAGGCTTGCTGATTCTTGTAATCCTGTTTCAAGACCAGATTAAGCGGTTTCTTGTGGAAATCGGATCGCATCAGCGTTGGAGATTTGTCCACAATCTGTTTCGCCGCCGTCAGACCGACGAGAAGCCGCAGGCTTCTTGGATTCTGCCGATTGTCTACGCCTGTCTCAACATGTCGAAGTCGAAAACTGGTGCGCTGATTGTTATAAAAGGTGTTGTGCCGCTTGACAACTACGAGAAGTCTGGCGACATTATCGACGCGGAGGTGAACGGACGGCTTATCGAAAACATATTTTTCAAGAACAGTCCGCTTCACGACGGGGCGATGATTGTGGCTGGCGGACGCATAAAGGCGGCAGGATGCATCTTGCCTGTGTCGCACGATTCCAACGTGCCGCGTCAGCTCGGACTGCGTCACCGCTCGGCTCTCGGCATCTCGCAGTCGACCGATGCGATGGCGATAATCGTGTCGGAGGAAACGGGCAACATCTCGGTGGCTTGTGGTGGCAAACTGTCGTTGCGCCTGAGCTCGACCGACTTGGAGGCGAGAATTAACCAATTTGTTTCTGGAAATACAAACAAATAAAAAAATATGATATGAATCCAATCAAATCTGCTATATTGGGAATGGCTTTGCTGGCGGTGGCTGATGTCTATGCCGGGGAGCAGTGCTGCCGTCAGGGCGGCAATCTGGTGATAGAAACGATAATGGCGCGTCGCAGCGTCAGAATGTATAAGGATATGCCTGTAGAGCGATGCAAATTGCAGAAAATCGTGGAGTGCGGCATCAACGCTCCGAGTGGAATGAACAAACAGCCGTGGCAGGTGCGTGTGGTCGACAGCCGGGAATATATCGACGGGATAACCGGCGTTTTCCGCACGGCAAATCCGCGGATGGCCGACGACGCATCGTTCAAGAATATGTTTCGCAACGCTCCGGCGGTGATATTCATAGCCTCGCCGGCTGATGGAAGCGGGCAGTTGGACTGTGGACTGCTTGGCGAGAACATGATTCTCGCTGCGCAGTCGATGGGACTCGGCACGTGCTGCCTTGGCGGTCCGGTGGCGTTTATGAATGGTAATGCCGATGCGAAGCCGTATGTCGAGCGGCTTAATCTCCCGGAAGGATACAAGCTGCTCTATGCAATTGCTGTGGGGTATCCCGACGAGAAACCTGAGGCAAAGCCGCGCGATGCGGCGAAAGTGCAATTTGTAGAGTGATTGTTGTTATAGGGCGACGCGCACAGTGGTGTCGCCAAGTTTAAGAATATAGATTCCGTGAGTGCCGATACGCAGTTCGTGTGTACCGGCATTTATTGTGGCTTTTGAGATGGTCTGACCGAGGATGGTCATAACAACCACATTCGTGCGCTCCGGACATCGCACAATCAACGCCCCCGGGCGGGTGTATACTTCAATGCCGTCGTTGGCGCGGGGATTGTTTACGGGGTTCATCGACGTTGTCACATAAGTATCTTTCCAGGCGTAGCGCGACTGGGATGCAGCCGGAATTGTTCCGGTTGCTACGACAAGCAGCAATATGGCAAACAGTCGTTTCAGCATCCTTTTTTATATATCTGTTTTCTGAGATGCAAAGTTACGTCAAAAATGTAGCAGTGCAAAGGCTATTTTCAGTTTTTTCGAACAACTATTTTACTGGAACGGGATTCCGCTTTGGCGGAATGCTGTCATTGCGGCGTTCAGGGACGGTGTCTTTTTTCTGCTTCTCCGGCTTGCTCTTTTTGTGGAATAAGTTGTTGAAGTCGTGCTTGAACATGATGCCGACGCCTTGGGTGGTCAGCGCGTTGCGGATGTAGTAGTTCTGGTCGTTGCAGCGGTTGTATGCCTTCAGTCGGAAATTGCCGTTCTTTGTGAGCAGGTACTCAACGTCGAAGTCTCCGATAAAGCTGTTGCTGTTCATCGAGTTGTCGCTGTAGCCGAAGTTGCCGTTGAGCAGCAGGCGGTTGTTGAGCAGATGGCTTGACAAAGCCAGCTCTACTTGGGTGTCGGAGAAGTCGCCTTTGCTGGAATAGATGTTTGGGGCGATGGTCCAATTGTCGCTCAGTTGTCCGAGCACGCTCGACAATTGGCTGGAAAGCGTCGACGAAGCCACTGCCGCCAGCTCGTTGTTGCGGTTGGTGGCTGCCATATATTCCGGAGTATAGAAGCGGTTGAGAGCCAGCAGATAAATCATTTGCTGGGTCATCATGTCGTCGGTGCTGATGATGCTGCGCACCTTGCGGTAAACGTCTTGGGTCAGCGTGGGGAACTCGAGGTCGAAGCTGATGTCGGGCTGCGACATGGCTCCCGTCAGTTTCAGCAGGGCGTTGACCGGCACTTGTGTGCGGTTGAGGTCCTTGTCGTTGGCAAACGACTCGTCGAGGTCTGTAAGATTGGCGTTGACCGAATATGTTGCGGCAATGTCGAGGCTGGCTGCCATAGGGTCGCCGTGGAACGATATCGACGAGCCTGACTTGAGGCGGAACTCGCGCACAATGATGTCCTGCAGCGTGAAGTTGTAGCGGCCTTCCTCGGCTGTGTAGTTGCCAAACATCTTCATGCCGTCGGCTGAGTCATACTCTATGCGCATATTGCCGTTGCCTGTGGCGCGGATGCGGTCGCCACCCTCCGGGTCCATCACGAGGGTGAGGGCGATGTTGGGGTTGGCGTCGACGAGGAGATTGATGTGGAACGCTGTCTTCGAGTTGTTTTTGTTGTCATTGTTATCCTGACGCTTCAGGAAGTCGGGCTTCTGTGCGTCCTCGGCGGCTTGGCGTTCAGCCTTGCGGCGGTCGGTGAACGTGACAAAAGTGTATTCTCCGGCTTCTTCCTGGTCGGAAACCACGAATGTGAACGATGATTTTGGAGCCGCCGACATGTTGACGTCGATTCTGACATCGCCAGGCTTGCCAACGATAAAGGCGCTTCCGTTGCCAAACACGCGTCCGTACCAGCGAGGGTTGTCTTTGGATGTGGTGTTGTAGCACAGCATGTTGTTCACGTTGGTTACGGCAAACTTGAAGTTTGCTTCCTTGAAGTAGGTATGAGTTATCGAACCATTTAGAAGGGCAGTGTTGCCGTAGTCGTCGCGCACGGTGGCATTTTTTACGCGGATTATGCCCGGATCCATAATGATGGAGTCAGACACGGAATAGTATGTGTTGGTCTGGTCTATTTTCAGACGGAAGCGGTCGGCAAACAACCTGCCTTTCATATTGATGAGTTTAAACGTGCCGTAGAGTTCGGCATGGCCTGTTGCCTCGCCTTCTACATCCGATGAGAATGCAGCCATAAACGGCTTGATAATCTGCACGTTCACGTGGTCGGCGTCAAATTTGAAGTCGAGCGAGTCGCGTGTGGGATATACGGCTCCGCGCACAAACGTGGTGCGCTGGTTTTTCTGGTGGATGTCGGCATTGATATAAATGCCTTTGGTGCCGTTGTCCCAATGACTCTCGATGTCGGCGTCGCCGAGAGGGGCGTGGTGATATGAGAAGTTGTTGACGTGAAGGTCGGGCGTATGGAGTTTTGGCGACTTCGACAACAGCGACGATGCATAGAAATTTCCGGTGGCGCGACCGCCAAACACTACATGGTTGATGTGCAGCGTCTCGAACACGTATTCAAGGTCGATGTTGCGCAGCTGCAGCAGCAGGGAGTCGCTGTCGAGAGCGGAAACGGTGCCGTGGGCTTTCACAAATTGGCCGTCGCGGTTCACGTTGATGTTGTCGACATGGATTTTCTTGTCGGCGGTGATGCGGATGCGTGAGTCATCAATGTCCCAGACTGTGTCGTTGACCACGAATTTCGATGGGTTTATGTTGATGTCGGCTTCCAGTTGCTTGGTGTCTTCTTGTCGTCGCAACAGGGTGGACAGGCTGACTTTGCCAGAGAAGTCTTTTTTGCGGTCATACACCCATTCAACGTCTGTGTCAAGGCGGTCGTTTGCCGCCAGTCCGTTGAGCAACAATATGATGTCGCCGTTCTTGTTGTCGAGCTTCGTAGACAAGTTCAGCGTTGTCATCTTTGTGCGGTTGTCGACGCTGAGAGCAAGGTTTGTGCCTTCGATAACCTTCTTTTTCTGAATGATGTATGGTGCGTTGAGTCCTAATGTCAGATTCTTGTTGGGGGTGTCCACGCGTCCTGTCAGTTCGATAGGATGCACGATTGTGATTGGCAGTTTGAAAAACTCCGTCAGCTCATTGTTTTCGGCAAACGTGAAGTGGTAGTTGAATTTGTTTTCCACATCGCTCTTGCGGCGGTATTTCTTGTATGCGTCGGAGGTTATGAGTGAAGGAAACGATTCTCCGAGGATGGCGCGCACTTCCGCCGCGATGTCGGCGAAGTTGATGTCGCCGTCAACTGTGCCGTTCACGAGGTCGGAATTGACGGTCAGTATGCGACGGCTGCCTTCGGCGTTGCGGGCGGAGATGTCGAAATGGTCGATGTCGACTCCCTGGCCGTTGTCGTCGTTGAACTTGATGTCGGAAATCATAATGTCGCCTTCCATATTGTCGGGACTGTTGCCTGAGAATGAGGCGTCGAGGTTAAGCCGGAACTTATGGTCGGGGTTTTTGTTTATCAAGTGCAGGTTGTAGAAATTGATGTCGGCAAGGGTGGCCTTGATGTCAAATTTCGAATCTTTGCCCTTGATTGCGGCAGTGCCGGCAATGTCGACAAAGGCATTTGGGTCGTTGATCTTGACGAATCCGAGATACGTGTCGTGCTTGAGCGTTAGGTCGGCTGTGATGTCGTTGTAGCGGTAGCCTTTCAAGTCGATATATTTCACAACACCCTTCACCGTCCCGATGGGTTTGCCGTTGCTTAGATCCATATTAGTGTTCACGTCAAACGCCGCGTTGCCGAGCAGCTTGTTGTCGGGAAGCAGTGATGCGAGGTGCAGATTGTCGGAGCTGAGGCGGCCGGTGAAATTCTTCCTTTCGCCTGTTGTCAGCACACCGTTTGTGTTAAGCTGTCCAAGACCCGTCTTGATGGAGCCTATATATTTGGCTTTCTCCTGATGATATGTGAAAGAGCCGTCGACGGCAATAAACGACATCCGCGCGAGCAGGTCGGCGACGTTGTGCTTCAGCATTCCGCCACGTTCAAGCCATGAGGCTGCGTCTGTTGTGTGGGTCGTCATCTTGATTGAAGGAATGTCAATGCTTATCAGGTGCTTGTCGGTGGGGTTGGTTACCGATGCCGATGTGTTGACAGCCAGCCATTCACCGTCGGTGTGGATGTTTAGTCGGCGCAGGTTGATACGGCTTGCCGTGCCGTTGACATCGATGGTGAGAAACATAGGCATGGTCACTTTCCCGAGTTCCGGCACGAAGGCTTTGAAGTCGGAAAGCGTGATGGGGGCTTCCTCAATCTTCAGACTGAGGGGTATTTGCTTTATTTCTTTGCCGAGAGTCTTAAGGTCGTTGAAATGCAGAGAAATGTCGGCAGGCTCGATGCGTGTGCCAGGCAGCTCTATCTTCAGACGCTTCGCCGTGATGTTGCGCTTGTCGATATGCACGAGCGCGGTCAGGTTGTTGAGATGAAATCCGCTGTGCTCTGAGAAGGCAAACCTCCTGATGTCGAACGTGAAATAGTCGTTGCGCAGGTCGGGAATGCGGATGTCGCTGTTGATGTTCTGCAGACGGATGTGGTTCTTGTCAAACTTCCCGCTGCCGACTGGTTCCGACAGCACGTCGAACGACAATGTGCTTTTGCGAAGCACAACGGCGTCAAGTTTGACGTCGAATTTTGTGGGAGGTTTGTTCTTGTCTTTGGGTTTCAGCGCGTCGATAATGAACTGGATGTTCATCTGGCTGTCGGGAGTGGCTTTTGTGATGCGTCCGTCAAGACCTATCAGTTCGGCATAGTTGAACACGAAACGTTGGAAAAACACAAGGTTCGGCAAACTCATCCCGGCGCCGATTTTGTCTACTGTAACCATTTTGCCGCCTTGCTGGTCGGGAATGCGCACATCGTAAAGAGCAAGCTCGCTCAATGGATTGATTTCAATCTTGCCTATTGTGACGTTGGTTTTCAAAAATTTCGACAATTCCTCCTCGGCGGTGGTGCGGATTTTGTTTTGTACGGCAGGCACCGACAACACCACGTAGAGTGCGGTGTAGACAATCAAAAATGCCAGAAGCATCGTCACGATGATGCTTCTCGCAATTTTGTAGATATGCAGTGATGCCTGTTCCATTATAATACAATATGCAAATTTACGCAAAATCTTCGAATTTCGGAAAACGAAGTCAGAAGATGACAATGAGTGCAATGAGCGACAGCATGCCGATAATGAAGAATGTGCCGGCGGTCATTCCCAGAAGTTGCGCCGCACGCACTGATTTACTGCGTGTTGACATAAAGAATGTGTAGCCAGCCATAAAAACGAAGAAATCGTCGATGTAGCCGTACCAATTGCCGTCGATGTCGTAGGGGAGTGCCACGTAGGCCACGGCGGCGAAAAGAGCAATTAAGCCCACGAGAGTCTTTGTTTTCTTTGTCATTTTATTATTGCTTTATCTGATGGTTCTGTAAGTGCGTGATATTCTCCGAAGGTTTCGTTGCGGTAGACGGCGAAGTCGGTGGCTTTCGCTGGGTCATCCCAAAAGTGCATCGGAAAGAAATGTTTCACTTTGAAAGTGTCGACAAAGATTCGTGCGCCGTCTTCATATCCGTTGCCCTGGCGTGGGTCGACGGGATACATTGCGGCATCGATGCTTGTCACTCCGGAGGCTTTGATGTCGCGCAGGCAGGCGAGAAACTGTCCGCGTGCCATTTTTACGGCCTCTGCCGGCGCTGCGTCTTTCCATTGCCAAAGATTGAGGTCGCCGGCGTGGAATATTTTCAGACCGTCTGTGGAGGCAAGCGACGAGATGCCTATGTCGGTCGACGGAAATGCCTGCAGTCGCAGTGTGCCGTCGTCGAAGGTGTCGCCGCGGTAAAGGAACACGGGATGAAAATCCGGGTCGGTTTTCGGCGCGTGGCGGCGGTAGGCGGCGCATTTCTCAATTTCGTGCGACAGGAGGAACTTGTGGCTGGCGAACCGCTTGCCTATGGTGAAAATCTGTGGCACGAAATGGTCGGGATGGCGGTGGGATGCAATGAAATATACGGTCTTGCCTGTGTCGGCAAGACTGTCGACCACTCCGGCGGGATCTTTGAAATAGTCAAAAATCAGAACCGCCGACGGTGTTTCCACAAGAAAACCGCTGTGGAAAATGTAGGTGACTGTCATTTGTGCAGTTGCTTCCATCCGATTTGAAAATAGTCTTGGTTGAAGTCGCGCTGGCGCACCACTTCTCCGTTCCACATCACTATATCGAGGTCGATAGGCACTAGTCCTGCCAATTTGCAGGCAGGGGTGCGCCCGTGAGTCGTCTCATAAAGTTTCAGCAGCGATTTTGTCTTGTCGAAGTCGTCGCTGCATGTGCCTTCCATCACGACGTTGAGATAGTCGGCGTCGCGCCCGTTGGAGGCTGGCGTGTTGTAGACAGTGGAGAAGCGTGCCTCCGAGAAGCGGAGTCGGAGAAATTCCAGACATTGCTCTACGTTTGACTCGCGACAACGGCCGTTGCTGCCTATTGAGATTACAATCTTGTTCATTGCTGGTCTACGTTTTTGAGGGTTAGGGCGATGCGGCGTCGTTCGGTGTCGATTGCTTTTATCCGCACACGCAACTGCTGGTGCAGGGCCACCACGTCTGACGGAGTCGACACATAGTGGTCAGACAGCTCGGAGATGTGTACAAGTCCGTTTTCTTTGATGCCGATATCGACAAACACTCCGAATTGTGTGATGTTTGTGACAATGCCGTTGAGCACCAAGCCTTCACGCAGATCGTCGAAGGAGTTGACGGTGTCATCGAATTTCATCACGCTGATTGCTTTGCGTGGGTCGCGGCCGGGCTTGTCGAGTTCTGCCATGATGTCGAGCAGTGTCGGCATGCCGTGTGCGGCTGTGGCGTATTGCTGGAGATTGATTGTTGCTTGGGCGGCTTTGTTGCGTATGAGGTCGTCGACGGAACAATGGCAGTCGGCTGCCATCTGCTCCACAAGTGGATAGTTCTCGGGATGGACTGCTGTGTTGTCGAGCGGATTGTCGCCGTCGGGGATGCGTAGGAATCCAGCACACTGCTCGAATGCCTTTGGTCCGAGTTTCGGCACGTTGAGCAACTGTCGACGCGTGCGGAAATCGCCGTTTGCGGCACGGTAGTCTACGATGTTCTGCGCCAACTGTGTGCCTACACCAGAGACGTATGTCAGCAGCTCTTTGGATGCGGTGTTGAGATTGACGCCAACGCTGTTCACGCAGCTTTCTACGGTAAACTCAAGCGCTTTTTTCAGTTTTGTTTGGTTTACATCGTGCTGATATTGCCCTACACCGATTGACCGCGGCTCGATTTTCACCAATTCGGCAAGAGGGTCGATGAGGCGGCGGCCTATCGACACCGCTCCGCGCACAGTGACGTCTTTGTCGGGAAATTCATCGCGCGCCACTTTCGAAGCCGAGTATATCGACGCTCCGTCCTCGCTGACAACAAATACGCGCACGTCGCGGTTGTAGCGCAGCGAACCGAGAAAACGCTCTGTTTCGCGGCTCGCCGTTCCGTTTCCGAGAGCTATGGCGTCGATGCGGTATGTTTCTATGAGGTTGGCAATCTTCTTTGCAGCCATGGCGGTTTCGTTGCGTGGCGGTGTGGGGTAGATTACGTCGTTGTGCAGGAGGTTGCCTTGACTGTCAAGGCAAACCACTTTGCAGCCGGTGCGGTAGCCTGGGTCGATGGCAAGCACGCGCTTGTGTCCTAAAGGCGGTGCAAAGAGCAGCTGGCGAACATTTTGGGCAAACATTGATATGGCGTTCTCGTCGGCATCGTCTTTCGACAATGCGGCGAATTCGTTTTCGATAGAAGGCTTGATCAGACGTTTGTAGCTGTCGGTGATGGCCCGTTCCACCAATTGCGACGCTTCGCCGTTGCCGTGCAGCATGCGGCTGGCTATGCGTTCGGTCATACGTTCTCCATCGATGGAGATGTCAACTTTCAGCAGTCCTTCGCGCTCACCTCGGCGTATGGCAAGCAGGCGGTGGGAGCCGCAGCGTTTCAGCGGCGACGAGAAGTCGAAATAGTTTTGGAAGTTTGACGCTTCCTCTTCTTTGCCTTTTACCACTTTGGCTGTAATCACGGCTTCACGGGCAAAAGTGTTGCGCACGCTCTGCCGCACGGCATTGTTTTCCGCCACCCATTCGGCGATGATGTCGAGGGCGCCGGCTATGGCGGTGTCGCTGTCGGCTACGTCTTTGCCCACAAAACGCTCTGCCGCTTGTCTGATGCGGTCGTTGCGTTGAGCCATGATTATTTTGGCGAGAGGTTCAAGTCCTTTCTCGCGGGCAATCTTGGCTCGTGTGCGTCGTTTCTGCTTGTAGGGCAGGTATAGGTCCTCAAGGGTGGTTGTGTCGGTCGCCGACTCGATTTTCGCTTTCAGTTCGTCTGTCAGTTTGCCTTGTGAATTGATGGCATCAATGATGAATGCGCGTCGCTTCTCCGTTTCCACAGCCTCCTCGTAGGCGGTTGCTATGGCTTGAATCTGTGTCTCGTCAAGACTGCCTGTCGCCTCTTTGCGGTAGCGGCTGATAAACGGAATTGTAGCTCCGCTGTCTAGCAGGTCGGCAGTGGCGGCTATCTGTCGGCTGGAGATGCCGGTGCGCGACGCTATATGGGATAAAATGTTCGGTTCCATTACTTTCTTTTTAGAGTGAACACCGTAATTTCCGGTGTGGCGCCGATGCGCATAGGTATTCCCACCTCGCCGGTGCCGATGTTGACGTACAGCATTTTGCCGTCCTCGTTGCTGAGTCCCTGCCAGTGCTGGTATTTCCATACCGACGGCGACAGTTTGATGCCTGCCACCGACAGCATCATCTGCATTGCGTGGGTGTGGCCAGACAGCGTCAGGTCGATGTTCGACTGCTTGCTGACGATGCTTTCCCAATGCTTTGGGTTGTGGGTGAGCAGCAGCTTGAACCGGCTGTCGTTGACGTCGGGATATGCTTTGCCGAGGTCGCCGTAGGTTGGAAATGGAGGCTCGCCCCAGTTTTCCACGCCGATCACTGCTATGGAGTCGCCGCCTTGCCGTAGGAATATGTGTTCGTTGAGCAGCAGTGTCCAGTCAAGGCTGTCGCGCTGTATGCTTATTAGGCGGTCGAGGTTGGCTTTTTTGTCGGCAGTCGAGCTCCATTTGTAGTAGTCGCCGTAGTCGTGGTTGCCGAGGATTGAGATTACGCCGTCTTTCGCTTTGATTTGGCGTAGTGTCGGAATGAAAGGGTTGATTTCATCAGTCTTTCGATTCACAATGTCGCCTGTCACCACAACGAGGTCGGCGTGCTGGGCGTTTATCTCCTTCACGATGCTCTCCACGATTGATGTGCGGTTGCCGTAGGTGCCGGTGTGAAGGTCGGACACTTGGAGTATGCGGTAGCCGTCGAATGCCGCGGGAAGGTTGGCAGACGTTATTGTAACGTTGTTGACCTCAAGCTGGCGCGGTGTGACGATGGCTCCCCACCACATTGTCAACAGTACGGCTGCGCCTATTGCTATGCCGGCTATGCGCCATTTGCGCATGGCGCGGCTCTGTCGCAGGCGTGGAAGCATGGATATGGCGTAGAATGGCATGTATATGAGTTTTGCCGCCGAAACGGATATTGCGGAGAATAGTCCCCACATCATCATGATGAAAAACTCTTCGTCCGCTTGCGATTTCGCAAACGCTGCAATTACGGCAAGCACGATATAAATGATGGCTGAAACCGCAATGTGTGCGGTTGTCAGCCATCGATGCCCGAGTTTCCGCAGTTGCTTGTAGATGCTGACATCGGTCAGCGCCATTGCTGCTGCAAAGAGCAGCAACGCAAGTATTGGAAGTCTCATATAGGATGTTGAAACGATGTCTTTTTAAAGTTCTCCGAGTGCTTTTAGTTTGTTTACCAAAGGGTTGGAATACATTACGAGAATCTTCTCGCGCATAAATGCGTAGTCTTCGTCGGTCAATGTGAAATCCACCTCTTTCTGCACTTTTGCCAATTGTCCGCTGAGGTATGCCTCAAATTTGTCGTGGTCCTCCTTTGTATAGCGGTCGTTGAAGCGAGAATCGTTGAAACGCTCGCCGAACGCGATGTAGTTGCAAGGGTAGATGCGGTAGTTGGAGTGGATTTGACGGTCGATGATGTTGCTCACGCCGAGCAGTGTTTCCTGCTTGTCCAACCCGCGGAGCTTCTCCATTTCCGGGTTGATGCAGTCTGTGAATGTGAAATGCACACGGCCTTTGTTTTGAAGCAGACCTGTTTCCATACTGAAAAGGTCGTCGCGTTTTGTCTTTTTGAAATCCGGGTCTTTCGCTTTCAAAAGAAACTCGCGCGCTTTCAGATAGTCGTTGGGGTCAAGTTCGTAACTGATGGCGACAGGCATGATGTTCAATTCAAGGAGATTGTCGATAGTCGATTTCCCACCCTTGATTGCGAGCATCTTGATGAGACTTTCCTGAGTGGTGTCGCTGCTGTCTTTGGCGCGTCCTTGGCGTTGTGCAATCCAAACCGACTCATGCTTTTGCGTGATGGCGAAGTGGATGTAGCCCGACAGCTGTTCGGCAGCGCCGAGAGCCTGGCGGATATTAAGGTCGCGTTTAACGATTACGCTTTTGTTGATTCTTACGAGGTCCTCAATCCATTTGTAGATAAGAAGGTTGCTGCCGATTGCCACTTCCGTGGTGCGGTAGTGGTTGTAGAGCAGGGCGAGGTTTAGGAATGAGGCGTCGAGCACAATGTCGCGGTGGTTTGTCATCATTGTGTACGACTTATTTTGGTCTACTTTCTCGATGTTGTCATAAGAAATGCCCTCTGTGGTTTTTGCAGCGAGAAGTTTCAGGAAGTCAAACATCACGTTTTCCTGGAATTCCTTCTTCGTGTTTATTTGCAGAAGCATTTTGCAGAAGCCGTCAAAGTCAATGTCGGGCATCACCCATGTGACGGCGTGCTTGAACCCGTCTTCGGCGACAAGTTCCTTCATTTTTTCCTTGAATTGGGCATCGGAAAACGGACAAATGTCACTGAATTCTTGTGGGGTTGCTATCTCATTCATATATATTCTGATTTTAAGATTTCCATACTTGTAATAATGTTCAAAGGTAAGAAATCTTATTGGAATAAAAAAGGTTTTTGACCTAATTTATAGCACTGCGGCTGTATAATCTTCCCATTTTTTTATGAGTGCGGTCATATCGGCTGGAATCTCGCTGTTGAAGAACATTTCTTCGCGTGTGCGGGGGTGTACGAAGCCAAGCGTTTTGGCGTGGAGAGCCTGACGCGGACAGATTTTGAAGCAGTTTTGCACAAACTGGGTGTACTTTGCAGCCGTGGTGCCTCTGATGATTTTGTCGCCGCCGTAGCGAGCGTCGTTGAAGAGAGGGTGGCCGATATGCTTCATGTGCACACGTATCTGGTGTGTGCGTCCTGTTTCGAGTTGGCATTGCACCACTGCTACGTGGCTGAGGTTTTCGATAACCTTGTAGTGGGTGACGGCGTGTTTGCCCTGGTCGCCTTCGGGGAAGACAGCCATTTGCAGGCGGTCTTTCGGATTTCGGCCGATGTTGCCTTCCACAGTCCCGTGGTCTTCAGCGAATTTACCCCAGACCAGCGCCACGTATTGGCGATGGGTTGTCTTGTTGAAGAATTGCTTGCCGAGAAAAGTCTTGGCATCTGGTGTTTTGGCAATGACAAGCAGTCCCGATGTGTCTTTGTCGATGCGGTGCACGAGTCCGAGCCGCGGGTCGCTGACGTCGTAGTCGGGGTCGTTGCGGAAATGGTAGGCGAGGGCATTGACCAGTGTGCCTGAATAGTTGCCGTGTCCGGGATGCACAACCAGTCCGGCGGGCTTGTTGACAACAAGCAGTTGGTCGTCTTCATACACTATGTCGAGAGGGATGTCCTCCGGAATGATGTCGAGTTCGTAGCGCGGGCGGTCCATCACAAGCGAGATGATGTCGCCCGGCTTGACGCGGTAGTTCGACTTCACCGCTTTGCCGTTGGCAAGTATGCAGTTGGCTTCTGCTGCTTGCTGGATACGGTTGCGCGAAGTGTTGTCGATGTGGCTCACAAGGAATTTGTCCACACGGAGCAGGTTTTGCCCCTTCTCCGCGACAAATCGGTAGTGTTCCCAAAGTTCCTGACCGTCACCGCTGTCCGTCGGGATGGCGTCGGCTTCTAATATATCGTCAATGTCTTGTTCCATTATATGTTTTTATTCCAGATTGTTGCTATCGTCGAATTCAAACGACAGGCTGTCGGAGTTGCCCGACAGGTCTTCCTCTATGATGCCGCTGAGCGAGCCGTCGCCAACGAAGAGAGTCACGGTGGCGTTTACGGGAATCTTGCTTCCCTCGGTCAGCGATGCGCCATTGCAGCGGACATCGGTTACAAGGTCGCGGAATTCAGACGGCACACTCTGTATCCTTACGTTTTTGATGCCCAGAGCGGTAAGTATTGACTGGCTTTGACGCGACGACATGTCGGTGAGCATAGGTACCTTGACCAATTTTGTGGAGTATGTGCGTATTGTAACGTATATTGTACGTCCGTCCTTCACAAACGAGCCCGCCTCTGGATTCTGCTCGAGTATGCTTCCTGGGCGTGCGCCTTCTACGTATGATGAGTCGGCAATCTCGATTTTTAGATTGCGTCGGTCGAGCATCTCGGTGGCTTTTTCAACGTCCATTCCAGTAAGGCTGGGTACGGTCTCCTTGTTGCCGTGGTTGGTAAACACGCTGAGTGCGAAATAGCTGATTACCAGCAAAAGTATATCGACTAAAGCGATTAGAATCACCGTCGACAATATTTTATGCTTCTTGTAGAATGAAGTCAATGTGTTTATTGTTTCTGCCACTTTGTTGTCGTTTTTAATTCAAGATACAAAGATAGTGCAAGGTGAGTGAAAAGAAAAGTGCTTGCACGATTTTCTTTTCCGAACCGCCGCCTATCTTATGGAAAGATAGTGCAAGGTGAGTGAAAAACCGAACAAGCCGAGCGAAAAATGAAGCTTGCTTCAATTTTTCCGAGGCGCCGTCGGTTTTATCAAAAAGAAAAGTGCTTGCACGATTTTCTTTTCCGAACCGCCCGTGGTGTACAGAAAAAAACGGCCGCATCCTTGCGGATACAGCCGTAGTCATTGAAAGCGATGTCGGTTAGAGGCTCACTTTTTCTTTTTCCTTAACGAGGTTTCTGTACATCACTTTGCCCTCGATGTATTCCTGAGTTGCGATAAGCACAGGTTTCGGCAATTTCTCGTAGTAACGGGAGATTTCAATCTGCTCTCTGTTTTCGGAAACTTCTTCAAGGTTGTCGTTGAGAGTAGCGAACTCTTGAAGTTTCTTTTCCAAGTCCTTTTTCATCTCTACGGCAATCTGGTTGGCGCGTTTTGCGATGATGCAAACAGTTTCATACACGTTGCCGGTGTCTTGTGAAAGTTTGATCACATCGCGAGTAACCGTGTTAAGCGGCGCATTCGATCTCTTGTAGTCCATTATCTATATGAATTTAATGTTGTTTTATCGTGTTACTTGTTGAGATAGTTGTTGGCTATCTTGAAAATATTGTCAGCCTCGCTGCGGTATTTGCTCTCTGGGTAGTCGTTGATGAAAGAGTAGTACTCATCAATCACTTCGCGGTAGCGGTCGGCCTTCTTCTCGATGACGCTCTGGTATGCCTGTTGGAATTTGGCTTTCAGCACAATCATCTGCAGTTGTTCCTTATGTTTTGTGTAAGGATAGTTTTTCAGCGCGTTTGTCGCCACAATTACGGCGCTTTCGTAGTTGTTGCCGAGATAATTTCCGAGATTGTAGTAAAGCTGGGCGTTGTCGATTTCTTTCTGAACCAACTTGTCCTGCAACTCGAAGATGGCTGATTGGGCTATCGACTTCTTGTCGCTGTTGGGGAAGTAGTCAAGAAATCGCTGAAGCTCGTCAATTGCCTTGTAGGTGTCGGTTTGGTCCAGCTGCGGCTCCGGAGAGTCGAGGTAGTAGCCGTAGCCAGCATAGAAACGCGCCAATTCGGTATATTTTCCCTTTGGATAGTGCGTGTAATAGGTTTGGAAATACGTGCTTGCCGAGGCATAGTCCTTGTTCTCATAGTGGCTGAGCCCCAAGAGGTAGAGCGACTCTTCCGCTTTGTCGGTGCCTTTCAGCACCTTCACCACGTCTTCAAGCAGCGTTGCAGCCTGGACGTATTTGCGCTCCTCGAAAGCCTTTTTGGCGTATTCGTATTTATAGTTGGTATCAGAGCTTTTCAGCACCTTGTTGTATTCTCCGCATCCCGTGAGCGCGGCGGCGCAAAGCAATGATAATATCAGTTTATTTCGCATTCTCAGAATTGTCTATTTTCTATCAGAATGCAAAATTACGCTTTTCTTGCCACATGACAAAGCCTTTTTGTGGTTAAATAGCATTAAAATCGCAAGTTGACTATGAAAAAGCCGAGAATGATGACGGATGGCCTATTTTCGTCTCCGGCGTCCGCAATTTATTGTGGCAGTGACGGCAGATGACAAAATGCTATAAAACATATTATTTTTTTTGGTTTTTCCTTGTCCGTTTCGGAAAATAATTCCTAAATTTGCTCTGTGTAAATGACAATTTACTATATACCAAATATTAATACCAAAAACTATGAATGTAGAAAAAATTCTATCCGATCTCGAGGCCAAACATCCTGGTGAAAAGGAATATTTGCAGGCCGTCAAAGAGGTGCTTCTTTCAGTTAAGGACGTCTATGAACAGCATCCTGAATTTGAAAGCGCAAAAATCATTGAAAGAATGGTGGAGCCAGACCGTATTTTCACGTTCCGTGTGCTCTGGACTGACGACAATGGAGAAGTGCAGACCAATATTGGTTATCGGGTGCAATTCAATAATGCCATCGGTCCGTATAAGGGAGGTATCCGTTTCCACGCTTCTGTAAACTTGTCAATTCTCAAATTCTTGGGCTTCGAGCAGACGTTCAAGAATGCGTTGACCACTCTTCCTATGGGTGGCGGCAAGGGCGGTTCTGACTTCAGCCCGCGCGGAAAGTCGGACAAGGAAATCATGCGTTTCTGCCAGGCGTTCATTCTTGAGTTGTGGCGCAATCTCGGTCCTGACCGCGACGTTCCTGCCGGTGATATCGGTGTAGGCGGACGAGAAGTGGGCTATATGTATGGAATGTACAAGAAATTGGCTCAGGAGCATACAGGTACGTTTACAGGCAAGGGTCTCGACTTTGGTGGATCGCGCATCCGTCCTGAGGCTACAGGATTTGGTGCTCTTTATTTCGTTCAGAATATGCTTCATCGTATGGGCGACGATATAAAAGGCAAGACTGTGGCTATCTCTGGCTTTGGAAATGTGGCTTGGGGCGCAGCTTTGAAGGCGACTGAACTTGGTGCCAAGGTGGTTACAATTTCTGGTCCTGACGGATATGTATACGATCCTGACGGTATCAGTGGCGAGAAGATTGATTATATGCTCGAGCTTCGTGCTTCCGGCAATGACGTGGTTGAGCCATACGTGGAGAAATTCCCTGGCGCTCAGTTCTTCGCAGGCAAGAAGCCGTGGGAGCGCAAGGTCGACATCTGTCTGCCATGTGCAACACAGAATGAGGTTGGCAAGGCTGATGCAGACATGATTGTTGCCAACGGTGCGGAAATCCTCGCCGAGGTTTCAAACATGGGATGTACGCCTGAGGCTATCGACACATTCATCGCAAGCAAGACTGTATATGCTCCTGGCAAGGCTGTGAATGCTGGTGGTGTGGCTACTTCTGGATTGGAGATGAGCCAGAACGCTATGCACCTCACTTGGACAGAGGCTGAAGTGGATCAGAAGTTGCATCAAATTATGCACGACATCCACGAGCAGTGCGTGAAATACGGAACTCAACCTGATGGCGCAGTCAACTATATGAAGGGTGCGAATATCGCCGGTTTCATGAAGGTGGCTCACGCTATGATGGGACAAGGTTACGTTTAGTATTGTATTGAGAAAATCTTAAAAATAATGTTATATGTGCCGCTCCTATGTGAATGGGGGCGGCATTTTGTATGCGCAAAAAGCAACCGGCACACCATGGTGTGCCGGTTGTGCAGATGGCGTTATGCTGTATTATGCTTTTTCGATGTAGTCAACAAGCCATTTGCCGACCTCGCTGGTGCGGTATGCTTTGGCGCCGTCGGATGCGATGTCCTCGGTCACTACTCCAGCATCCATTGAGGCGTTGACAGCCTTTCGGATGAGTTCCGCCTCGGCTTCCAGGTTGAATGAGTATTCAAGCATCATAGCCGCCGACAGCACTGTGGCGAGAGGGTTGGCGATGTCTTTGCCGGCAGCCTGGGGGTAGGAGCCGTGGATAGGTTCGAACACCGATGTGTGTGTGCCTATCGACGCTGACGGCAGCATGCCAAGCGAACCGGTAATCACAGAGCCCTCGTCGGTCAGAATGTCGCCAAACATATTTTCGGTGACAAGCACGTCGAAGTCTTTTGGCCATTGTATTATGCGCATAGCTGCATTGTCGACGTAGATGTATTCGGTTGTCACGGCGGGATGCTCGTCGGCTATCCCGCGTGCCACTTCGCGCCACAGGCGTGACGTGGCGAGAATGTTGGCTTTGTCGACAACGGTCACTTTCTTGCGGCGTTTTTCGGCATATTGATAGGCGAGGCGCACGATGCGCTCAATTTCGTAGCGCGAATAGACGCAGGTGTCGTAGGCTGTCTGCCCGTCTTCGCTGCGGCCTTGTGGACGCCCGAAGTAAAGGCCTCCAGTAAGTTCGCGGATACAGATGAAGTCGGCCCCGTCAACGAGGTCGGCGCGCAGAGGCGACTTGTGGATAAGTCCGGGAAAAGTGGTTACGGGGCGTATGTTGGCATACAGCCCGAGTTGTTTGCGCATGGCGAGCAATCCTTGTTCCGGACGCACTTTTGCGGTCGGGTCATTGTCGTATTTAGGCGAGCCGATGGCACCGAACAGCACTGCGTCAGACTCCATGCAGAGGCGATGGGTCTCCTCGGGATAAGGCGAGCCTGTGGCATCGATGGCGCAGGCGCCCACGAGGGCTGTTTGGTATTCCAACTGGTGGTTGAACTTTTTTGCAGTGGCTTTGACAACGTCGAGAGCCACCGACATTATTTCCGGACCGATACCGTCGCCCGGAAGGACGGCTATTTTCAGTTTCATATCTTGTTATTTTTTTGGTTTCACACTGTCTATATATTCTTCAACGATATTCAGCAATTTTATTGTGGCTTTGATGGCGGCTTCTGTCTGGTCGGCGTCAAGGCCGACGGTTTTCAGCGTCCGTCCGCTGTATTCCCAATGGATGGTAGCTTGCACAAGGGCGTCGGTGTGTCCGCCTGGCGGAATGTTGATGGCGTAGTTCGTCAGTCTCGGGAACTCGCGCCGGCGCTGCCCCCGGTAGATTTTGCGCAGGGCTTTCATGAAAGCGTCATATTGTCCGTCGCCGACGGAGCTTTCCATATATTGCTTGCCGTTGATTTCTATTTTTACGATGGCTGTGGGTCGCAGGTCTTTGGTGATCGACAGCTGGTAGTTTATCAGTTTGATGCGCTCGTTGATTGCGCTGTGCTTCACAACGTCGGCGATGATGTAGGGCAAATCCTCTTGCGTGACGATTTCTTTTTTGTCGCCAAGTTCCGTGATGCGCTGTGTCACTTTGCGGATGCTTTCCTCGCTCAAGTCAAGTCCGAGAGCTTCAAGATTCTTGCGGATATTGGCTTTGCCCGACAGTTTGCCGAGGGCATATTCGCGGGTGCGGCCGAAGCGCTCTGGGGCAAGATTCGAGGAGTAGAGGTTGTTCTTGCTGTCGCCGTCGGCATGCACTCCGGCGCATTGCGTGAACACGTATTCGCCTACAATAGGCTTGTTGGGAGGGATTGCAACGCCGGAGTATGACTCTATGATATGGCTCACGCGGTTTATTTTTGACTCGTCAATGCCAGTTGACATGTGGAGCATGTCGTGAATCACTGCGACAGCACTCGACAGCGAGGCGTTGCCTGCGCGTTCTCCAAGACCGTTGACCGTGCAGTGCACCCCTGACGCTCCCACTTTCAAGGCGGCGAAGAGATTTGACGTGGCGAGGTCGTAGTCGTTGTGGGCATGGAAGTCGAAACGCAGTTCCGGATAGGTCTTGACCATGCGTTTCACATAGTCGAAAGTGTCGTAGGGGTCAAGAATGCCGAGTGTGTCGGGCAGCATAAAGCGTTCCACTGGTTCGTGGCGCAATGCGTCCATTAAGGAGAACACATAGTCGGGCGACTGGCTGATGCCGTTTGACCAATCCTCAAGATAAAGATTCACTTTCAGACCGCGCCCCACAGCATCGGCAATCTCAGCACGGATGTCGGCAATGTGTTGTGCCGGAGTCTTGCCCAACTGCTGTCGGCAATGACGCTCGCTGCCTTTGCACAGGAGGTTGATTACGGTGGCTCCGGCAGCGGCGGTCCATTCCGCCGACTTTCCTCCGTCGACAAATCCCAGCACCTCTATCTTGTGCAGATGGTTGTTGGCGCGAGCCCATTCGCAGATATGCTTTACGGTGTCGAATTCGCCCGTCGAGACTCTTGCCGACGCCACTTCGACACGCGGGACGCCGAGCTCCTCGACAAGCAGTCGGAAGATACTGAGTTTCTCACTTCGGGAGAAACTCACGCCTGACGTTTGCTCGCCGTCGCGCAGCGTGGTGTCCATTATCTCTATTATAGAACCTTTCATTGCTGCTTGTTCTCGTAGTCCTCAATTTTGTTTTTGTTGGCGAGCAGGAAGTCGATGTCGTCAAGTCCGTTCATAAGGCAATGCTTCTTGTAGCCATTGATTTCAAACGTTTCGCTGCGGCCTGTTGCGCCGTTGGTAATTGTTTGTTCCGGAAGGTTTACCGTAACCTTCGTTTGTGGATTGTTGAAAATGCTGTCGAAGAGTTCGGCGAGAAACTGTTCCGACACAACGACAGGCAGCACAAAGTTGTTAAGCTCGTTGTTCTTGTGTATGTCGGCGAAGAAACTCGACACGACTACCCTGAAACCATAGTCGGCAATTGCCCATGCGGCATGCTCGCGGCTCGAGCCTGAACCGAAATTCTTTCCTGCCACAAGTATCTCACCGCCATATCTGGGGTCGTTGAGCACGAACGAGTCAATCTTGTTGCCATGTTTGTCGTAGCGCCAGTCGCGGAACAGGTTGTCGCCGAATCCGTCGCGGGTTGTGGCTTTGAGGAAGCGCGCCGGGATAATCTGGTCGGTGTCGACGTTTTCAAGAGGCAACGGCACGCAGGTGCTTTCTATGATGTTGAATTTCTGTTTCATTTCTTTTTGGAATTTGTAGATTTATAAAAATTCGCGAGGGTCGGTCACTTTGCCTGTGATGGCTGCCGCCGCCGCTGTCAGCGGGCTTGCGAGCATTGTGCGCGAGCCTGGACCTTGTCTGCCCTCGAAGTTGCGGTTGCTTGTCGACACGGCGTATTTGCCTGCGGGAATCTTGTCGTCGTTCATTGCCAGACAGGCGGAACATCCCGGTTGGCGGATTTCGAATCCGGCAGCCTCAAGTACCTTGTCGATGCCCTCTTGGCGAATCTGCTTGTCGACGCGCCATGACCCTGGCACGAGCCAAGCCGTTACGCTGTCGGCTTTATGCCTGCCTTTCACCAGCGACGCGAATGCGCGGAAGTCTTCGATGCGGCCGTTGGTGCAAGCTCCGAGAAACACGTAGTCCACCTTCTTGCCGATAAGTTTATCGCCGGGATTGAATCCCATATATTCCATCGACTTCATGAAAGAAGCCTTCTCTGTGTCGGCCATCGCATCGGTTGTTGGGATGGAGCGTGTGATGCCAGTTCCCATACCGGGGTTGGTGCCGTAGGTGATCATCGGCTCTATGTCGGCGGCGTCAAATCTGACCTCCTTGTCGAATTTGGCGTCATTATCGCTGCGCAACGTCTTCCAATAGGCGAGGGCTTTGTCCCAGGCTTCGCCCTTAGGAGCGTGTTCGCGACCCTTGAGGTATTCGAAAGTTGTTTCGTCGGGAGCCACCATGCCGCCTCGCGCGCCCATCTCAATCGACAGGTTGCAGAGCGTCAGCCGTCCCTCCATTGAGAGTGAGCGCACCGCCTCGCCGGCATATTCAACAAAATAGCCGGTGGCGCCGCTGGTCGACATCTTCGACATCATATACAATGCAAGGTCTTTAGCCGTCACACCCTTGCCGAGCTTGCCGTCGACGGTGATGCGCATTGTCTTCGGGCGTGATTGCAGGATGCATTGCGAAGCCATCACCATTTCCACCTCGCTCGTGCCGATTCCGAAAGCCACAGCGCCCATTGCGCCGTGGGTAGACGTGTGCGAGTCGCCGCACACGATTGTCATTCCCGGCAGTGTCAGTCCTGTTTCTGGTCCTACAACATGAATGATGCCGTTGTTTGGGTCCATCATTCCGTAATAAGTCAGTCCGAAATCCTTGGCGTTGCGTTCAAGCGTGTCGACCTGCGCGCGCGATACGGGATCGGCAATCTCCTTGTCCTGGTCGTGGGTTGGGGTGTTGTGGTCGGGCATACAGACAATCTGTTGCGGACGCAGACATTTGATGCCGCGTTGTCTCAAGCCGGCGAATGCCTGTGGGCTTGTCACTTCGTGACAGTAGAGTCGGTCGATATATAGTTGTGTCGGACCATCGGCGATGGTTTGCACCACGTGTTTGTCCCAGATTTTGTCAAAAAGAGTGTTCATATCTTTATTCTTTGAATTTGTTGATACAGTCAATATAAGCCTCTACGGAGGCGGCGATAATGTCGGTGTTGGCGCCGAAGCCATAATAGACGTGCCCGTTGTATTCCACTTGCATGTGCACCTTGCCCACATCGTTGCTGCCTTTGCTGATGGCTTGGATGGTGAACTCCTTGATGGTCATGTGTCGCTCGATGATGCGTTTCAGCGCATTGATGGCGGCGTCTACCGGACCATTGCCGCTCGCCGCAGCCTCAAACTTCTCGCCGCTGATGTTGAGTCCAATGCTTGCCACGGGACGGATGCCCACACCGCTCGTCACCTGCAGGTATTCCAGCTTGATGCGATGGTTCAGCGTGCGGTCTACGCCTGCGAGAATCATAATGTCATCGTCGTTGATGTCCTTTTTCTTGTCGGCGAGTTTGAGAAACGCCTCATAAATCTTGTCGAGTTTCTCGAAGGTGGTATTGATGCCGAGTGCCGACAGCCGGCTTTTGAGGGCGGCGCGTCCGCTGCGTGCGGTCAGAACGATGGAATTGTCGTCTATTCCCACATCGTGGGGATTGATGATTTCATAGGTCTGCACATTCTTCAGCACACCGTCCTGGTGTATGCCCGACGAGTGCGCGAACGCGTTGCGGCCAACGATGGCTTTGTTGGGCTGCACCGGCATATTCATCAAGCTCGACACGAGTCGGCTTGTGGGATAAATCTTCTGCGTGTTGATGTTGCAGTCGATGTCAATATCGTTGTGGCATTTGATAATCATCGCTATTTCCTCGAGAGCGGTGTTGCCGGCGCGCTCGCCGATGCCATTGACCGTCACTTCCACTTGGCGTGCTCCGTTGAGCACTCCGCTCATCGTGTTGGCGGTTGCCATGCCGAGGTCGTTGTGGCAGTGGGTTGAGATGATGGCGCGGTCGATGCCGTCAACATGCTCCATAAGGTATTTTATCTTGTCGCCGTACCCTTGTGGCAGGCAGTAGCCGGTGGTGTCGGGAATGTTGACAACCGTTGCTCCGGCCTTTATTACCGCCTCTACAACGCGGGCGAGATACTCATTTTCGGTTCGGCCTGCGTCTTCGGCATAGAATTCCACATCATCGACATATCGTCTGGCATATTTAACGGCGGCCACGGCACGCTCGATAATCTCCTCGCGCGTGGAGTTGAATTTGTATCTGATATGCGAGTCAGATGTGCCGATGCCGGTGTGTATGCGCTTGTGCTTGGCGTATTTCAATGCTTCCGCCGCTGCGTCGATGTCTTTCTCCACAGCGCGTGTTAGAGCGCATACGGTTGGCCATGTGACGGCTTTTGAAATCTCTACCACAGAGTTGAAATCACCGGGACTCGACACTGGAAATCCAGCCTCAATCACATCTACGCCAAGGTTCTCAAGCGCCTTTGCAACCTGAATCTTCTCCACCGTGTTCAGTTGGCATCCCGGCACTTGCTCTCCGTCGCGCAGTGTTGTGTCAAAAAAAAACAATCTTTCATTCATAATCTTTTCCGTAATAAAAAAAGCCTTTCTTGTGTGTAAGAAAGGCTCATTGTCTGTCAAATCAAAAACAGCAAACACGACCTTTCTAATCCGATTCGATAATAATTGAACCCGATAGAAGGATAATGCTTAGTGAAATTGAATTGATGTTTGTCATAATCTTATTCTTTTACGATGCAAAATTACTCATAAATTTCGAGTTTGCAAAATAAATCGTAATTAAAATATTTAATTTAGTGTCAAATTGTCGTAAAAAGCTCGTATGGGAAATAAAAAGGCGGGCGGTCATTATTTGACCGCCCGCCGAAACAATAATCAAAAGTGATTATTTCTTGATGATTCTGACAGCAGCACCGTTGTTGATGCGTACGAAGTAGATGCCTGAAGCAAGTTCGCTCACGTTGATAGTGGCGTTGTTGCCGTTGACATTGCTGCTGGCGTTGACCATTGCTCCTGAGATGTTGAACACTGCGATGCTTTCGATAGCCTCAGCAGCCTCAACGTTGACAACATCGGTTGCCGGGTTCGGGTAAACGCGTGTAGCGGCTGCTGCAACGTTCTCGACACCGTCGTGTGCGATAGTGATTGTTCCTTCGGCAGGAGTAGTCACATTGTTGTTGTCGGTCGGGAGAGCCCATACCTGCAGGCACTTCTGGTTGAGAACGTAGAGGTTGCCTGCGTAGTCATACTGAATCTGGTTGGTGATTGTGCCACCAGTCTTGACTGTGTATTCATACTTCAACGAAGGAGTCTTGTCATTCCAAGTGACAGAGAATACAGCCAAATTGCTGTCGGCGTCGACAACTACCAAAGTCTTGCGGTCTTTTGAGATTGCAAGGGCACTACCGTTTGTGCCGTTGAGGTAGTCGGCGATTGAGCCTGAGTTGAACAACTGGTTGCCATCGTTGTCGATGTATACAAATGAAGGACAGTTGGAAGCGTTGTTGCCAGCGCCGCGGCTTTGTGCAACCCACAGACCGCCTTCGTCAGGAACGATTTCAACATTGGTGTTGTCCATCATGTTGTGACCGAGCATTGCCGATGGAGCCTTGTTCCAAGTCAATGCTGTGCCGAGGTCGTAGCGCAATACGACATTGCCTGTGGCTCCGTCTGCATTGTAGTCCTCGTCGAATGTGTAAAGTTTGGTGTTCTCACCAGTGCCGTAGACTGCGGCTGCTGTTGTTGAACTGCCAAGCAGAACATCGCCGTTGAAGAGACGGCCGTCGTTGTCGCGATTCGTGAATTGGAACAAACTTGGAAGGGCCTCAGTCGTGTTGGCGTTGAGGTTTGCCGGGTCAAGCAGACGGATGCCTGATGTCGGGTCGTTCCAGTCAGAAATGAATACCACACCATTCTCGTTGATGCCTAAGCGGTAAGGAGAAGCTGTGTGAGATGCAGTATAGCCGTCGGCACCGTATGCTTTCTCGCTTACGTTGAGCTTGTGGTCAAGGATGTAGACACCCTTGGCATACTTGTCGTTGGCTGTGCAGTTTGCAACGTAGATGTTGCCGAAGAACTGGCTTGTTGGAGTGTTGTCGATGACAAGACCGCGAGCCTTGGCAAATCCAGGAACAGAGGCTACCATGTTAGGACGCGCTGCGTTCTGGTTGGCGATTTCAACGCCCCATGCCAATTCGCCTTCAGGGAGTTGCTCGTTTGCGATAACCGCTGAATTGGCGCCTTCTTTGACATCACCTGCAGGAACTGTTGCGAGAACCTCCTTGGTGTCTTTGTTCATCAATACGATGTTGGCGGCAGGAGCGGCGCCTGTAGCGTCGAATGTGAATGTGGTTTCTGTTTCGCCCACATTGGCTTCCAGATTGTAAGCATATTCATAGCTTACAGTAGGCTGCTCAACATTTTTGGTTGTAAACTTCGAAACCTTGCCGTCGCGCACGAGGTAGAGGTTGAAGTAAGCGTCGGTGATCACCTCGTCGGCGTTTCTCTCTGTGACAACTTCACCTGTAGCTGTAGTGTAGGCAGCTTCGGCTGGTGTTACAGCTGCGCCTGTTGTTGTGAGGAGTTTCGCGTTGTCGAAGCCGTTTGTTACGTTTATGAGTTTCAAACCGGCAACCTTGCCTTCTGCAACAACTGGAGCGACCATAAGGTCGTTGCCTGCAAACTTGAAGAATGATGCGCCGTTTTCGCCCGGAGCCATCGCCTCCGCAGGAATAGTTCCCATCAAAGGAGCGTCGGTGTTGTTGCCGGCAGTCTGCCATTCAACAGGGTTTGTGTTTGAACCGTCGATTACATACTGGTTTTCTGACAGCGGAGAAACTACAAGCTGGTAGTCATCGCCGAGTTTGTTGCCAGTGTAATTTGAGTCGGCTGATACATTTTTGTTGATGAATGTGGTAGTAGCCAATGCTCCGCCAGAGATGCCGAATTCAATGAAACGCATGGATGTGCTCGAACCCTTAGTCTGTGCGGTAACGACAATCGATCCCTCTTCGCTTGTGCCAGAAGCAGCGATTGTGCGTCCGGTCAATGCGTTGTAGTAGTTGCCTGAGTTCTGGGAAGTGAACCAGAGCGCAGGAGCGCCTGTCGGAAGTTCGTTGTCGTTCTTTGTCCATTTGTAGATTGCCACAGAGCCGCGTACGTCGCCAGAGGCAACTTGATTGTTGTCAAACTGGTTTTCACCGTAGCTTGTAGCTACGAGAACGTTGTCAGCAGTGAATGCGATATCGGAAATCTTCAATTGACGGTTCTCTTCAAGAGTTGTGCCCTCTGTGCTGATTTCAGCCACGCTGTTGTCTGCAAGGTTCACATCGTAGATAAACGGCTCGTTTGCAGCGTCAAGAGCGAGCACAAACAAGTGACCGTTGCGGATAATCTGACGACGCACAGTCTTGCCTTCCAATTGAGTGGCCAATGGGCTGGTTTCTTCGCCCACAGCGGCTACATTGTATTTGTCGGCAACGCCGTAAGCTTTGTTGTCGCCAATTTCGTCAGGATAGTTCTCGTAGACAACTGTCGGAGGAACATAGCTTTCAGACTCAAGATATGTGTTGATGTATGCAGTTCCGTTGGCTTCAACAGTTACAGGCTTCAGATATTCCTCTGTAGCGCCTTTGTATCCCTTGGCGGTATAAGTCAAAGTGTATTCGCCCGGTTCGAGGTTGTCGAAGATAAACGCACCGTTCCACTCGTTGTCGGTGGTGTAGGTTGCCACTTCAACGCCAGCTTTGAACAATTTAACAGTCACGCCGTTCAATGGCATATAGACATCGTTTGTGCGTGCGGCAGGCTTGTAGAGAGCTTGGCTGAATTTCTCGTGGAGGTCGCGTACGATACCGTAGATAGTGCCGGTCTTTTCTGCCTTCCATCCCATATAGTCAATAAGACCGCGGGCATAGAGGTGGCCTTCGTGACGGCAAACGTCATCGTTCATGGCGCGTTGGCGGGCAGGTTGGTAAGTGTGGAAGTAACCTTCAACAAGGAATCCGGGGACGCCGTGTTTCAACACTCCGAGATAACCCATATAGTTTGTTCCGTTGTTTGAAGTTTCCGATCCTGAACCGTAGAAGTCGAGGTCGCCGCGCACGTTGGCGTTGTCTTTTGAATAATATGACCACATCTGGTGCTCGTTGCTGAAGGCATACGGCCAAATGTGTTGAGCCATCGCCTTGCTGCCAGGAGCGGAGTAGGTCTCGTCGTCCTTGCCGCGGAAGATAAACAGCGGGTAGTTTGTCGGAGAGCCTTCTCCGGCAGCGTTTGAGTGGATTGAGATAAACACGTCGAAGTTGTTTGCCTCTACCTCCTCGCGGATTTCAGACAGCGGACGGTTGTATGCGCCGTTGTCGTCGCCTTTGTGTGCAGGGTACGGACCAACTTTGACGTGCGACATCACGATGTGCTGCGACATGTCGAGGGCTGCGCCTATACGGTCTGGGTTAGAGTTCGTTTGGTTTTTGGTGCGGTCGAACGGTACGCCAGCCTCTACAAGCTTGTCGAGGAGTGCGAAACCTTTGTGAAGGTTTGTGTTCGACTCAAAGAAACCTGTTGTATCCACATTCTCAATGGTGTACGGCTGGCGGCCGATTGTCTGGCATGGACGGTCGTTGCCAGTCCAGCTGCCGTGGCCCGGGTTGATGTAGATACGGACTTGGTCGGCTGTCTTGCCGGCGTATGCTGTTCCGCAAGTGAGTGCCACGATTGCGGATGCCATCAATAGTCTGCTCTTCATGTCTATTTGGTTTTTACATTAATAATGTATGCCTCGCCGCTTGGCGTGGTAAACGAAATCTTCTCACCGTTGGCTGAAACGGTAGGGTACATAGCCATTGTCGAAGCGTCGCTGAGCACTTGCTTCTCTTTGCCGTCGGCAGAGTAGGCGATTACTTCTGATGAAGTTACAAATTCGCCGTTGTCTGTGTCGTGCATTCCGACAACGATGTTGTTGTCATACCATTTTGCGGCGCGGATGTAGCCGATGTGCTGCACGTCAGTGCCGTCGATGTTGCAAGTGAATGCACCTTGACCGGCAAGGTAGTAGAGCACCTTTGTTCCGTCGGGAGAAACCGAAGGCCACAAATAGCTTTGTCCCTCTGTTCCGTTAGGAGAGAGAGTTACGGTCTTGCCGTTGCTGGTGAGCATCAGCTGTCCGTATTCAATGAATGCCACCGGGGTTTTCTTGTCGGCTTTGGCGTTGCCCATAGCTTTTGTCTTTAGCTTGCGTCCTTTTACCACGTAGACTGCGTCGCCGTTTGCTGCCACGCCGTTGAGTTCGCGTGTGGCGTCGACGATGGTCTGCACTTCGCCAGTCTGAAGGTTAACCGACTTCAATGCCTGACGTTTCAGGTGGTCTTTGCCGATTTGGGTTTCACGATAGACGATGGTATTGCCGTTGTCGAGGATTTTGGCGTCGTATTCCGAGCCGGAAGCTGTAGTGACAGTGGTCAGTTGTCCTGTTGCCAAATCCAATTTCTGAAGACCTTGCTTCTGCTGGTCAGCAACGAGGAGATAGTCGCCGTTGGGGCTAATTGTAGCCATGTCGACTTTCACGCCTTCTGGAAGGTTAACTTTTTGAGTTGAACCGACTTCCATCAATTGCGCGAATCCTATGCTTGAACCGCAAAGGAGCATCACAGAAAGAAAAATTTTTCTCATAATGATGTTAGTTTGGTTAATTAATTAGGTTAGGTTGAAAATTCTATTGCGAAATTAAAAATTTTATCTGTTGTAGCGATGAAAAATATGTGTTTTTTAATCTTAAAAGATGTATCTAAATTTAAAGCACCCACTATTGTGTGCGCGGGTATTGCCATTTCGGAAATAATCATTAAATTTGCGTTTACTTTAATAAGGTGAAAAATGGAAATAAAAATTACTGATAAAGATATGGAATTTCTGCGTATGGCTGCCGAGAAATCGGAGCGCAGCGTGGAAAATGGCGGCGGCCCGTTTGGCGCAGTCATAGTTAAGAATGGCGAGGTGCTGGCAGTGGAGTCAAATTCGGTGACAATCGACAACGATCCTACGGCGCATGCCGAGGTCAATGCCATCCGTTCGGCATGCCGCAAGGAGGGCTCGTTCAAATTGGATGGTTGCTACGTCTATAGCTCGTGCGAGCCGTGTCCGATGTGCCTCAGCGCACTTTATTGGGCGGGAGTGGCGCGCATATATTATGGCAACACCAAAGAAGACGCGGACGCCATCGATTTCAGCGACAAGTTTATCTATGAGGAACTCGAACGTCCGAAGTCGTTGCGCTCCATTCCTTGCATCCATGTGCCTGATTCTGGCGCAATCAAGGCATTCCGCATGTGGAGTGACAAGACCGACAAAATAGAGTATTGATGAAGGTTGTCATTGCATCTGACAAATTCAAGGGCTCTTTGTCGTCGGAGCAGGTGGCTGCGGCGATAGAGGAGGGCATACTCGCGGCAATGCCTGACTGTGAGATTGACAAACTCCATGTGGCTGATGGCGGCGACGGTACGGCTGCCTCCATTGTGGAGTCGACCGGAGGGGTGTGGATTAATGTGAAGAGCGAGGATCCATTGGGACGTCCGGTGGATGCGCGTTTCGGCGCTGTGGAAAGTCGCACGGCTGTGATTGATGTGGCTACGGCGTCGGGCATAGCGTTGCTTCGCCCTGACGAGTATGATCCGCTGAACGCCACTACCAAAGGCACTGGCATACTTATCCGCGAAGCCATTGACAGAGGTTTCCGCAATTTCAACATAGGCGTTGGCGGCAGTGCTACCAACGATGCCGGCACAGGGCTTCTGTCGGCGTTGGGATATCGTTTTCTCGATGCCAGAGGCAACGAGCTGGAGCCTTGTGGGCGGTCATTGTCGCGCATTGCGGAGATTGACGACAGCCAGAGAATGCCGGAACTTAAGGAATGCTCGTTCACGGTGATGTGCGATGTGGATGCTGCGTTTTACGGACCGAAAGGTGCTGCATGGCTTTTCGGACCGCAGAAAGGTGCCACCAACAAAATCCTCGAGGCGCTTGACGACGGTATGCGCACATTCGCGGTCGTAGTGAAAAAAAAATATGGCAAGTCGATGCAAAACCAGAGTTATGCTGGCGCAGCCGGCGGAATTGGCGGTGCGTTGTGGGCTATGCTCGACGCCAGTCTGACACCGGGCATCTATGCGATGCTGAAGGCTATAAATTTTGAAGCACGCATCGCCGATGCCGACATTGTGGTTACCGGAGAGGGGGCGATGGATTCGCTCACGCTGTTGGGCAAAGCTCCCTACGGAGTGTGTGGAGAGGCTGCGTGGAATGGCATTCCGACGATTGCATTCGTGGGAAGCGTGTCAGACAGCGACAGCCTCAATGAGTACGGATTCCTGTCGGTTTATCCAACGGTTTCCGGCCCTATGCCGCTCGAAGAGGCGATGAAACCCGATGTGGCATATGCCAATTTGAAGCGTACGGCCATGCAGGTGTTCCGCACGTTGCTTATAAGACAAAATAATTAACGATTATTGTGAAATAAAGTTTCGCCGATTGAACGGATGTTTGTAACTTTACGCAATAACTAAAAAAAGAATAAATACTATGGAAAGAGTGATTCCAGCATCAGAACTTATAATCAACCCTGACGGGTCGGTTTTCCACCTTCACATAAAGCCGGAAATGCTTGTCGACAACATCATACTCGTCGGCGATCCGGGTCGTGTAGACTTGGTGGCTTCTTTCTTCGATAAGAAAATTTATGAAGTGTCGAGTCGTGAATTCCACACGATAACAGGTGAATATCACGGCAAGCCGGTGATGTGCGTGTCGCACGGTATTGGCGCCGACAACATAGATATTGTGGTCAATGAGCTCGACGCATTGGCGAATGTTGATTTCGAGACTCGTACGGTCAAGAAGAATTTCCGTCAGCTCTCAATGGTGCGTATCGGCACGTCGGGCAGCATACAGGAGGATATTCCTGTGGGCTCGATGGTGATTGCGCGCAAGGCTCTCGGCATCGACGGCGCGTTCCACTTCTATAAGAATTCGGAAAAAGTGCGCGACATTGAACTTGAGGACGCCTTCATCAGTCAGTCTGGGTGGAAACCAATCTGGAATCATCCTTATATCGTTGACGCCGATGAGGAACTGGCAAACCGTATATGCTGCGAGGGGATGGTGATGGGCATCACAATCACCGCCAATGGCTTCTATGGCCCACAAGGACGCGAGCTGCGCCTTGAAATCGCCGATAAGAACTATGGCAAGATGCTCAGCGGATTTGAGTATAAAGGTCAGCGTCTGACTAACTTCGAGATGGAGAGCGCAATGCTTCAGGGCTTGGCTAAACTTATGGGACACAAGGCTGTGACGGTATGCTCGATTATCGCCGGACGCGTGTCGCACACCTCAAACCCTAACTACAAGGGCTCTATCGGCGAACTCATTCAATTAGTTTTGAACAAACTCTAAAACAATAATATTATGGCAAACAAAAGACAACTGAAAAAGTATATGAAGAATATGGCGGCTAACCTTGCCGGAGAAACTGTATTCATCCTCAATTATTATGATGGAATCGACGAGGCTAAGGCAAATGACGTCATTGACAAGATTTTCAATCTGTTGACTGAAAAGATCAACGATGTGTCGGTTGATTTCGACAAAACATGCAAAGATTCTTTCGCCGGCGACCGCAAGGCGTATCGCAAGGCGCGCAATGCCTACTACAAGGCTGCCTATAAGAAGCTGTATACAGATTTCACTGAGGGCGTCAGCGCGGTGTTGAAAGACATGAACGCTCTTCTCAGCAAGGAGCAGCTTGAGGAAAACAAGCGCATGGCCAACGAATAAAAGCTGGCAAACGGCTATAGATAAGGCGGCGGCATCTGGTGGAAAATCGGATGCCGCCGCCGACTCTTTTGCAGAATGGAGAAAAATGCGTAACTTTGCAGCAGGAAGTTATGAAAAAGGTCTAAGATATTGAAAATGAGCATAGGTTATTCGCTCATTATGGTAATAGGTTACGAATAAGAGAGTTATCTCCTTAAATATACTTCTGCGCATTGCGTAACCTTCAAAGAACTCTTCAAGTACAAAAGTACAAATAAAACGGGAGATTACGACAGAATCTCCCTACTTTTTTCACTCTAATTTGGCTTTTCCGCAAAAGCGGTTTTATTTCGTCGGCACACCATCGCCAAAACAAGTTTTGACAACCATGTCCCGACTATCCGCATAAGCGAAGAAAAGGGCTTTGCCTCATGCCTAAACAACAGGTTTAGACTGATGAAGCAAGGTCCATTTCTTTTGGGCTTATGCCGCAAAGGTGCTTTTACGGATTTTCTGAGATTTTTTCTTTTTGCTGTTTTTTTGAGCCGGTAGCGGAAAGCTGCATGTGACCGCCCGCCCATAAATGGGACAAGCCGTCACCCACAGCAGGTAAACCGGGAAGAATGGTTTATTTGCCCGACCAAACGGGTTTGGCCAGACGGATAAACCATATACTTCCTTGCATATGGTTTGCCCGGTTTCACGCTTCCGGCAGTATTTCCTTTCTCTTTGTCTTTTCTTCTTTTTGTGGATTTCTCTCTGAAGTTTTCTCTCGAATCTGCCTCTACTTCCGTTTACCTCCATTTTTACGCCTTTCAGTAGCCGCATCAGTCAGTCATTTTCGTTCTGGGCGCAAAGGTAATTCCGGGATTTGACGGAAATGCAAGGTCGAGCCTCCTGTTTTCTGGAAAAATCTCCAGTCCTGCGGGTAGTATTTTTCCGAAAAACCTTGCATCCCCTAATCCCTACCTTTTTGAGCACCCGAAACGAAAACGACCGATGCGACAGAAAGACGCATTAAAAAAAATGTCGGATAAACGAGAGGCAGATAAGATAGTTTGAAACTCAACTCCCTCAGCTCTTGAATCCGCATTAAAAACAAAAAAATCAAAAACAACGTAGATATGACAGCAACGGCAAATTTCAGACAAGTGGCGCAGAACATAGGACTTGCAGTATGCGGTTTAATCGTGCGCACCGCCTTTGGGATGTTCGGCATCCTCTTGGGCATCATTTCAGAGATTGTAAACGGATTGTTCCGAGTGGCAATAGGTATAATCGTGGCTATCCTTTCCACCATTGCCTTCTTCGGTCTTATCCTTTGGTTATTCACCCTTTAATACTTACCGATATGGCAAAGAGAAACAGCAAGACGGCAGCACAGCAGTGCAGATACTATGAGGTGGACAACATCTTCGAGTATATGGTGGAAACATACATCAACGGCAATATATCCGTGTTCCGTGAACTCTACCACGAACTGAACAAGGACACCCGAAAGGATTTTACCGACTTCCTATTGAGCGAAGTGGAGCCGACCTATTGGAGAGAGATACTGAAAGAAACAATCTAAAACGACAGCGATATGAAAGGAACTGACCATTTTAAGAAAACGATACTGATGTACTTGGAGCAACGTGCAGAGGAAGACCAACTCTTTGCCAAAAGTTTCAGCAACCCTGCCAAGAACATAGACGACTGCGTGACCTACATTCTGAACTATGTGAAGAACAGCGGTTGCAACGGCTTCACGGACGGAGAGATATTCGGGCAAGCCATCCACTACTATGAAGAAAACGAGATAGAGGTGGGCAAACCGATGAACTGCCAAGTGGCGGTGAACCATATTGTGGAACTCACGGCAGAGGAAAAGGCGGAAGCACGGCAGAAGGCTATCCAAAAATATCAAGAAGAGGAAGTCCGCAAGTTGCAGAACCGCAACAGACCGACAGCGAAAAAAGAAACTATTGTACAACCCTCCCTATTTGACTTTTGATTATGAAACCCAAGACACGCATACAAAAAGAGGTGGCAAGACTTTCCGCCAACCTTCGCCCCATATCCGCAACACAAATTGATTGGGCATACCGCCATTGTGTTGAACATATCGGCTACCGCACCAAGAAAGGAAACATCACTTGTTCCGACTGCGGTCACGAGTGGCACAGCAACAGCGGATTATGTGATAGCCTTGATGGTTGTACCTGCCCCCAATGCCGTGCAGAACTCAAAGTGCGAGACACCCGAAAGCGCACTCACAAGGAAACGCGGTATTTCAGCGTGATAACCACCTGCAAAGGCTATCAGTTAATCCGTGTGGCACAGGTCAGATGCGAGAGTAGGAAAGGCGAGCCAATGAAATTCTACTGCCACGAGGTTGTGCAGCGTTGGATTTCACCCAAAGGCATCATCACTGACATGGCTCTGCTTCGTGGCTTCGCTTTCTGCTATTGCGATGTATGGGCTTTGGATAGTAATATGGAGGTCAGACCACACAACAGCCTTTATGATGATGTTGTGGCGTGGGGGAATGTGTATCCCAATATGAAGATATTGCCCCAACTCAGACGCAATGGTTTCAAGGGCGATTTTCACGGCATCGCCCCCGTGCGTCTTTTCAAGGCTTTGCTTTCAGACCCAAGAATTGAAACCCTTATGAAAGGCGGTGAGATTGAGGATATGAAATACTTTCTTTTCAATCCAATGATAGCCGATGAATGTTGGGCATCATATCTGATTGCCAAACGTCATAAATATCAGATACACAACCTCTCCATGTGGTGCGACTATCTACGTATGCTCAAAAAACTCGGTCAAGACCTCCGTAACCCGAAGAACATCTGTCCCGAAGATTTCATGGTGGCACACGACAAGGCAACCCGAAAGATTGAAGCCATATATGAGAAGGAACGGATTGAGCGACAGCGCAGGTGGGAGATTGAAAAGCGTGAGCGTGAGCAGCAGCGACAACTCCAACAAAAGAAAGATGCGGAGGATTTCATCGCCAACAAATCCAAATTCTTCGGATTGGTAATCACTGACGAGGAAATAATCGTTAAGGTGCTTGAAAGCATAGACGAGTATTACAACGAGGGCAAGACGCAGAACATCTGCGTGTTCGGCAGTGAATACTATAAGAAAGCCGACACCCTCATACTCTCGGCAAGGATTGGCGGTGAGATAATTGAAACCGTTGAGGTGGACTTGCGCACCTTCAAAGTTGTGCAGTGTCACGGCAAGTACAACCAAGACACCGAATATCACGAGCGCATCATAGACCTTGTGAACAAGAACGCCAACCTTATCCGTGAACGGATGAAAGCGGCATAGTATAAACCTATAATATTGAACAATATGGAAGTAAGAATTGAAAGTATGATTTGTCTTTGGGATGATACAATCCCAAAGATGTTCCTTGAATTTGTAAACCTTCTCACTCTTGCAACGAGTGAGGAGCAGTTAAGGCGAAGCGTAAAGGACTTTGCCGAGAAGCACGAACTTGACAAGTTCTTCCTTTACGGCTTCGGCTCACACCATTTCTATATGCACCAACGCTACACGAGCGACCCCGAAATGGTGATGCAGAACAGAGTGCTGTCAGTACATTTTTAACCTATAAACAGAATGGAATTATGACCAACGAAAGAGAAAAAAGAAACCGCTACTATAAGCATATTGTCAAAAGACATTTGAACGATATAAGGGAACATATCGGATTATCCACAAACGAAATGGAAAGGAGTTATTACAATACCCGTTATGCAGTCCAATTGAGTATCTATGCCGAAGCACTCGGCATACAAGAGAAGTATTTGGAAAGATTTATTCAAAAGTAAATGATATGAGTACACGAATGACCATCAATGGAGTGAGTACCTGCCAAACGGCAGGTACGGAAAAGTATGAAAGTTTCCAATTAGGTTACGGCAGGAAAAGACGCACCCTTGTGCAGTACGACTACCGTCACACGGATATGGAACTTTTCTCTTGTGTGAAACCCACATTGGGCGAATGTCGAGCAGAAAGGGACAAGTGGTTGAACAAGAAACAAGGAAAGGAGGATAAATTATGAATACACCCGCCTATCAGACAATAATCGTCAAGTTCAGAGAAGCGATTACGGAGTTGGACGGCATTTTCAGAAATACGCAGTTTTGGGGAGTGGCAACCCTCAAAGAGTGGATAGATGACTATGAGGGAAGCAGGTTTACCGCCATTGACACCCACACGGCAGTCATAACGAGCGAGTACAATATGGAGTGTCTGTTGAAATGGCTGAAATGCCATACACCCATTGCCGAGATAACCGAATGTTGAACAAGTTAGCGGTGCGGACACCGCCAACCATAAAACTAAAAAACAGATATGATAGCAAAGACCATTTTTGAACAGATAGGCGGCAGACGCTTTGCCGCCATGACAGGAAGCAAAGACTTCATAGATATGGGGAACGGACTCCGTATGAGCCTTGCACGGAACAAGACGAGTGCAAACCGCCTTGACATTATCTACGATGCAGGAGCAGATTTATATAATATGCGTTTCTACCGCAAGACCTTCAGCAAAAAGACCTTTGAGTGCAGGACAACGGACATAGCCACGCACGAAGGCGTATATTGTGATATGCTCGAAGAGTTATTCACTATGGTAACGGGACTTTGCACACATTTTTAAACGGTGGGCGGCAAAGCCGCCTACTTTCTTTCAGTGAGCAGGATGGCGGACAAAGAAAGTAGGCAAAGAAACCTTTGTCCCAATCTACGATGTCAGTCACAAAAACAAGTTTTATGGAAGCAATCAAGCAGAACTGAAAAATCATCTTGAAAAGCAACGGAGGCATAAGCAAAAAGATGATTTTCAACAGCCTCATGGGTGAAAATTTTCAAGAATGATAAAGTGTAAAGTTTCCGGCAAGGGAAAAATCCCGAAGCCATGAAAACAAAGAAAAATCCGATGAAGTTGATGGCTTCATCGGATTTTTCTTTGGTCAGACATATACAGATGTTATGTGTTATGGTACATACAGCAACGCAAATTCCGCCTTCCTCCGTTTGAGCAGCATGGCGTGCCGTTTACCTTTATAATGGCAGAAAGCGACATACTCATGGTAAATGTCCCTGTCGCCAGCCTCCAGCTTTTTTATCAGCCTGCTTTTGGGGTATCGCCCGTTCCCCAAGAGCTTCGCCGGACCGACATTGAAAGCCAGCGTGCCAAGCAGCACGCTGTCACGTCCAAAATTACGGAATATGCCGATGAACTTCCGCAAGTCTTTCCTTAACAGTGCGTCCGCCTGCCGTTTCGTCATGGTGCGTGCCGAATAGCTTTCACCTTTTTGTAAACGGTGTCCCCAACCCACATAGCAGCTTTGGTCATGCCAGCCTTCAAAGTGGCGGGTACACAGAAACGCCCGTTCCATAAGCGGCAGACGGTAGATAGCCGCCTGCCTGTCCGTTACCTCTTGGCGGTTGCTCTGTGCAGACACGGAGCAAACCGCCCAAAGCGAACAGAGGATAGCCATGAACACACGCATCATCTTGGCATAGGTTTGAAGTTGGCGGCATACATGACGGTCTGGCTTTCCCCTTCCGCATTCCGGTTGTTAAGCTCAAATTCCAACTCAAAGGAGTTTCCGAAATTATCTTCCACCACCACGATGAAATTATGCGCTTCATCGCCCGCTGCCGTGTAATACAGGCGGAACTTTTCGTTTTCGAGCAGGTAACGGTCGTTGGGAAGGAACGTGATGCCGTTATCCATTTTCAGGGAGCCTTCCCCCTCGAACTGGAAATAGCGGATGGTATAGAGCGTGTTCGCAAAATCGCCCGTCTTTTTCAGCTCACAGCGGATTTCCACCGTCTGCCCCTTCGTAACCTTGTTGGGCACCGGCATCGTTTCCACCGTGAAGGGATAGGATTGCTGGATGTCCATGTCATCGTCGCACGATACGGATGTGAATGACATGGCGGCGAACAGGCAAAGTGCCAACGCCTTGAAAAATGATGTTCTCTTGTTCTTGTTGTTCGGTATATTCATTGTCATTTGATTTTTAGATGGTTGATATTCTGTTTTTTCATTGTCCGTTGCAGGTGCTCGTTCAAGTCCTTGCAACCGTCATAGAGAGCGGAGCGGTCTGCGACACGCCCGCCATACCGTTCTTTCAGGGCTTCAAGCGTCCTTCGTCCCGCATCGTCACGGTCAAGGAAACAGCCGATGTACCCATAACCGTCCAGATACCTCAGCGCCTTCTTCACGTTGGCGACCGAGTTCAGTACAAGGTGGTCGCACCTTTCGCCTATGCCGAGCGTGACAGCGGAAAGAAAGTCCATAAATCCCTCGTACACGCAACAGGCGTCAGTGCCGGCGGCTTCCGTCCTTATCAGCGACACATCCTTCGGCGGCACGCAACCCTTGAAATGGCGGCTGCGGATTTCATAACCGCCCGCCACATTGGGGAAACCGACTGCAAAATACCTTTTCCCGTGCACACCGTAGTTCAGGCGGCAGCAGTGACGTGATGCGACAGCGTAAGGGATACCCCTCTCTTTCAGATATTCCGTCAGCGGAGAGAGGAGAAGCCGGGCGGCTTCCACTTCCTCAAAGACTGGTTCCGGGGGCTTCGGCTCAAAAGCCGGCAATGCCGTTAGCGGTATATGGGCGGCTTCAGATATGAACCTCGCCTGCACCATGAAATCACCGCTTCGGACAAACTCCCCGGCAAGCGTGAATATGTCGCCGCCCTTGCCCAAGCCGAAGTCGTACCAGAGCTGTTTCGCCACGTTCACACGGAACGAGGGTGTGCGCTCGTTGCGGTACGGCGCACGATACCACAGTTCGTTTCCGCTTCTTCGGACAGGCTCGTGCCCCAACCGTGCGAGGAAGTCCGCAAGGGGTATCCGCTTCATGTTTTCAATGTCCGTCCGTTCCATGCACGCCTTTCAGTTGATGATGAACTTTATGCCCACACCCCATTGGCAGTGCAGCTTCTTCGTGTCGCCACCCCACAGCAGGCGTTCCCTGAGATTGGCGAGCAGGGCGATACGGTCATCCACATAAAACTCCACATCAAGCGTCAGCGCACCCCCGTAGATGAAAGCGTCCCGGTTGTGCAGTGTCGAACCGTCAAAGAGTACCTTCTTCCCCCAATTCACCGACTCATATCCGGCGAGAGCCGAAACGCCCCCATAGACGAAGACGATTTTCCGGGCATCGGTCAGCAGCTTGAAGAAGTAGCCGCCCTCTGCCGTGAACTGCGCTACAGGTATGGCGGTGTCCTTGTACGGGATGTTCTTCAAGAGATATTCGCCGCCGAATACCCACTTGTTTCCTCTTTTCGTATAGGCGGATAAAGCCGCTCCGAAACTGTACCCTCCGTCATTGCCACCGGACTTGAAGCCGTCCGTCATGTTCGCCCTGACTTCGATACCCTGCATTTTCGGCAGGCATCGTTGGGCGTGCGCCTGCCCTGTGAAAAGGGCAAGCGACGCGATGATGATTGCGATGTACTTTCTCATGGTCAGCGCACTTGAAGTTCGTCAATCGTGTTGGCACGCACCAGATCCTCGTTCTCAATCACGAAGGACTGGTGGCGACCGCCGTTCTTCTCGTTCAGTTCCACCACGAGGCACTTGTCATCGGGAATGGTGAACTTCGCCATCGTGAAGACCGTACGCTCGCTTTTTTTGCCCGGCACGCAGGTGGCGTAGTTCTGCGCACGGAGCGGCAGGATTATCTGCTCCTGCACGGCGGTACGCTTCGCCACCTTCTTGTCCACGATTTTCCACGTGATGTAGTCCACATCGAAAGGCACGTTGCTTTGGTTCTTGATTTCCGTGTGGAAATAGAGAAGACCGTTGTGCGTGTAGATGCCTTTCAGCAGGTACTGGATGCCGAAACGCTTACTGCCGATATGCTTCACCTCACGCTTGTTCTGCTTGTGTATGGACTTCATGATAAGGCGCACCAGCATCGGACTCTCGCTGCCCAGCTCCTTCAGGTAGATTTCCTGCGCATTGTTCGGACGGTTCACCGATTCCCCGTCGTGGATGAAGTCGCACATCTCCACGTTGAGCAGCAGCGGTTCGGCGGCGTACTTCACGTTGAACGTGTAGAAACTTCCGTCCTCCGTGATTACTGACATGTTGGTCTCGTTCGGGAAGTTTCTTATGGTAGCCTTCACACGGATCACGTTCTCCGCCCCGTCCGCTTTTCCGGCTATCAGGTCGGGCGAACCCAAATCCACATAGCGCACCTCTGCCGGAAAGATGATATGCACGGTCTTGTCGTAGGTCACTTCCAGACCGTGAGGGGGTATCATACGGTCAAAAGTCAGTTTCTTCGTCAGACCGTGATACAGGTCGCCGTCCGCCTCCTTCTGCGGATAGACCTCCTTGGTCAATACCGGCTGTGCGTCCGTCTGTTGTTTACTTCCGTTGTTCTCTTCAGCAACGGTTACGTTCTCCTGCGCATGGACAGTTACGATGCCCATAGCAAGGGCAAACATCATGATTACTTTTCTCATATTACTTTGGATTTAGTGGTAAATAAAATTTTTGATTGGTTGTTTTCTTAATTTTCTTCCTGATAGAGCATGACCCTGTACCCCGATTTCAGATGTACTTTCACGGTACGCATCTTCTTGGATATGTATTGGCTTGTGCCCTGTATCAGCCCCTTGCCCAAATCGGAGGCAAGCTGCGCCCCGGCATTGGTGGAGATGTTGATGCTGCTGCCGAGCGAACTGCCCATATTGGCGGCGACCTCTTTGACAGCGTTCAGTTCCAGCGAGTTCGGGATGAAGATGCCGGGCTGTCCGTCCGTGTCATAGATTGCCAGCTCTATCGGGATGATGCTGCCGTCATGTTCCAGCGAACTGATTCCGATTTCGAGCCGTTCCCCCTGTATCTTGGCAGTGCCTACCACCACCGCATTACGGGGAATGATTTTATCCGCTATCGCCATCGGCTCCAGCAGCCGCAGACTGACCGCCTGCCCGTCCGTCACGCTCTGCGCCCCATAGACGCAAGCCGACAAGGTGTTCTTGTCCGATATGGCTGTTCCGCCCACCGCTGTATTAAAGCCCCGGTTACGCTCCTGCGGGCAGGTGGCGGCAACCTCCGCATTGCCCGCAGACTGTGCGAGCGAGGATACCACCTGACGTTCCACCTGCCTGACGGGTTCCGCCTTGTTCTTCCCTGCTTTCTGAACGGAAGAGGGCTTTGCCGTCTGTGTGCCGTTCTGACCGCCCATGTATTTCGCTGCCAGTTCGTAGGACTTCTCCATCAGTGCCACCTGCTCGTCCATCGTGGAACCTTTTTCCTTTTCACTTTCCAGTTCCGACTCCAGCAGGGATATACGCTCCATCAGTTCCTCCATCTCCGCATCGTTCCGTGCGGGTTCTTCATAGAAGTTGCCGAGCGTGGCGTTCAGGTCACGGTAGGCGGCTGCGGAAGACCGGATGGTCTGTGTGGCAGACCCGTCTTCCTTTCCTTCGGGAGTGGAGAGGTCGAAGTCGCCGCCATCCCCTGTATCTCCCGTTTCACGGTCGAACATGTCGCCCAGCTGCCGCACGGCATGGTCCCGTTCCTCCAGCCGTTCCTCCATCGCCGCCTGCTCGTAGGCTTTCAGTTTGTCGCCGATTATCTGGCGGTCTGCCTTGTCCGCATCCGGCATCTCGGTGTTGTAACCTCCCGTTCCCGGTTCCTGCTCCGTCTCGGAGGACGGGGCGAATATCAGCCATATCGCCCCGATGAACACCAGCACCATGACGGGCAGCACGATCATTTTCTGACGTTGCAGCCTCTGTGCTTCGGTCAGCGGTTTGCACTCTTTCTTCGGTTTTTCCCTGTTGTCGGGCGCAGCCGTGTTTCCGGTATTGCCCTTAATCTTTGTTTCGTTCTTAGTCTGTTCCATACATATTATAATAAGGTGTAAAACTGTTGTTCTTGTCAGGCTTCACGGACAGCTCCACCTGCCCGGCGTGGTCTATCCTCATCTGTCTGCCGTCATTCCTGCCGATGTCATGGACGGCTTTGCCGAAGGTGTGGAGGGCAAGCGTGGCGAAAATGGCAAACATGGCCAGCACGATGCGCCTGCGTGTCTTCGGCGGCAAGCCGTCCAGATAGCCTTTGAGCCGTTTCAATAGTCGTTTTCTACAATCGTGAAGTTTCCAATATGCGCCCCACGCTGATTTTCTGATACTTTTTCTTTTCATGCCCTGTTACCGTCTGATGGTTTGTAAATCCTTGTTTTCGATAATGGTGAACCCCTCGATGGTGAACCCGTTCGGATTGTCGTCCGAACGGGACGAGTTGAGCAGCCGGCACGTGGTCACGAGGCTGCGCTCGGTGACGTTGCTCTGCCGGATGATCTTCTGCGTGGCATAGGTCACGGCACGGTAGGGATAGCTGTCGAAGTCGCACACCACGCTGTCCACCTTCAGCACCTGGTTGATGTTTCCTGCGATGATGCGGTTGTAGTACCCCTTCTCGGCAAAGTCCGAATAGTAGTGGTACACGCTCTTGTCCGCCAGCAGCAGGGCACGTTTCACGTTGTGTTCAATCGCACTCTTTTCGGGTGAGAGCGTGAAGAAAAGCTCGTGGAAGCGGCGCACGTGTTCCCGTGCCTCTGCCGGACGGTTCTGCGAAAGGTCCTGCGAGAGTGCCAGCATCAGCGACTTGCCGTTGTCCAGTACATAGATTTTTTCCCTCTGCCGCTCCGCAAAGCGGTAGGAACTCCACACGCTCCAGACCGTTATCACGGTACAAAGGGCGAGGAAGACGATACCGAACAGGCGTATCTGCCTGAACGATGTTTCGATGTTCTTGAGTGACTTGAATTCCATTTCTGTCTGATTTTATAGGTTATTTCCGTTTGAGAAGGCGTCCGGCGGTATGGTTCCATGCCGCCTTGCCCATATTTATCCCGGCACGTCCGACACGCCCGGCTGCGTTTCCTGCCGCAGCACCGGCGACACCCCCTGCAAGGGCCGCTCCGCGTCCGGCAAGCTGCGTCACACCGCGCCCGTAACTGCCCATGCCCCCGGCTTGGATAATCCAGCCCGCAACAGTGGGTATCGTGAAGTAGCCGATGATGCCGATAATCATGAACACGATATACACCCCGTCGCTCGAATCCAGCGAGAAATTCGGGTCAGCCTGCATACGCTCGATGTCGCTTTGCAGCATCAGCACCTGTATCTTCGCCAGTATGGTGCTGAACATATCCGACACGGGCAGCCACAGATAGACCTGTATGTAGCGGCATATCCACTGCGTGAGCGTGC
>OFMP01000078.1_pt1 | contig 75095 bp, 66 predicted proteins | sample 1541841 | NCBI WGS metagenome assembly OFMP01 (sample SAMN04209226, study PRJEB22552) | human gut metagenome | biome: gut; material: feces | host: Homo sapiens | place: USA: Oklahoma
CCACAAGGGTATTCATGTTCCGATCCTCGGCAGGCCCCTCGAAAATGATGTAGGCGATCAGAGCACAGTACAAAAGCGTTTCCGATTTCGTCCAGAATGGATCGCCTTCCTTGCCTTCGCCCTTGGTGTTGGAAATCAGGGCATCCACGAATTTCAGAATATCGGCCTCGTTGCGGATATACGCCAGCGGGTTATAGTGCATGGATTTTGAAAAATCTATGCTGTTGAATACCTTGATTTTGTACCCGCGTTTTTGCAGGAAAGCTCCGACCTGTCCCAGCACACCGCCTTTGGGATCGACCACCACATAAGAGGAATGAGCCTGTAAAAGCTGGGGCGTGAGCCAAAAGCGGGTTTTGCCGGAGCCGGATGAGCCGATAATACAGCAATTCAGGTTTCTGGCATTTGCGGGGATTTTAGGGCGGGTGTTCATCGTGAGAAACTCCGTCCCGGTCAAAATCACGTTGTTTTCAAACTTCGGATCGACAAACGGTTTGATGTCTTTTTCCGTTCCCCATCGAGCGCTGCCGTATTCTGCATCCCGCCGAAACTTCTTAGCGTTCTTGCTTTTGAAATAGATCAGCAGCCGGAAACCAACTGCGCCTACAATACCAACAAGCCAATCCAGCGGGACAAGACCGGGTGCAAAGTCAGCAAAGGCCGGGCCAATCGTCTGGCCCAGCCCGATGAGCTTATGTGCAAAATCGTTACCCTCCGCCAGCCGGTAGGCCGTTCCCAGCTTGAGGAACGCCCACAGGATGAACAGATAGGGAATGTTTGGAATGAGATATTTTCTGATCTTATCTGTCCTCATGGGCCACCTCCTTTGCACGTTCTTTTTGTTTCGGCTTTTCTTTGGAAAGCTGATCTGCCGCCTGTTGCAGTTGTTCCCGGATGGGAACACGGTTCGATTTTGCTTTGCTTAACACCTTCCGGGAATACTCAGAAAAGCAGGCGGTCATTGCGTCTGCCTGTCCAGCCTTGAAAAACAGCAGGTATTTGTCCGGCCCGGTTTTATAGAACGCATAGTCTACATTCCATTTCCGGGCCACGCGGTCAAAGGACTTGGCATCCCCGGATATCGGCACATAGCGGCCTTTTTATGTGCGATCTCTGCGGGCAGTATGTTACATTGACTGACGGCGAGCAGCAGACGCGATATTTTCGTCATAGTGCGTATGAAACAAGTAAGGACTGCCCGGAACGCACATTTGGACCCGGTTATACACCAAAGGCAACGCCGGGCGCACATGAATTACCCATTCGACTTGCCGACATTTCTTCTTTTTCCCTGGAGCTTGGAATGCTGCTTGTACCGCCAGAGCTGCTCCGGCGACAATCACAGCAATATTTCTCAATATTTCCCCAAAATGCATCAGGCAAGAGCTACCGATATACTTTCGAGCGGCTGCGGGATGACAGCATTACATATGTTTCAATCGGTGCTGAACCGGCGGAGCGGTATCGGGTCGAGTGCAGCTCGGATCTTCGGGTGTACTGGCCAGAGCAGGTATTTGGAATTTCGGTTTCCGGTGGAAGGCTGTTTCACGAAGCAGATCGAAAAATGCTGCCCGGTGATGCGGATGTGCAAATCGGAAAACGATATTACTATCTGTGTACGTCTAAGCTGCATGTACAAATTAGCGGCGTTTCGTATAAGCTTCTGTCTGAAAAAGCAATAGGCTACAGAACGTGGCGCATTTATGAAATACTGCCCACTGCGCTGACGGAGGATGCAGCAAAGTTTTTCCTGGAACGGCACTACCGGCTGACGGATGCACCAACAGCCATCACACCAATATGGCCATTGCACACGCAGTCGCCATTTGTAATCAAGCATAGCGGCAATGAATTATATTTTCATATTTGCGGAGGTTCTGGAATTTCCGGTTCTGTATTTCCGGAATCAAATACAAATACGTATTTTTGCAGGAATGAGACCGCAACGTCTGTACTGCGAGTCCTTCCACTGGGACGGCAGCAGATGATCTCAGCCGGACGGGGCGCAAAAACACTCGATTATTTGTACTTCTGGAAAGAGAAATTGCAGAATACGACACAGCGCGCGAACGTGACAGTATTTGATTGGAAAGGCGAAACGTATACTGCTGATCCCCACAAAATCCCGGAAAAGGGAATTTTACAATTGCAGGAAGCCTTTGATGGAACGATCGAGGTATGGAAGCGCGAAAAACTATTAGAAAAAAGAAGCCTTCCGGCAGAAAAAGTGGTGCAGCTGGAGGATCTGGTTTACGAGAAAACAGTTAGAGTACGGCAAGGGCTCGATATTGTCTGGGAATACTCTACCAGAAACCGTTTATAGAGTCGTCTCCCGCCTATCAGACGGTCCCCGGAGGGATTCAGTCTGCAAATATTCCACAATGGATGCGTGATTACTTCACAAAACTCTCGGAGGCGGATTTAGGCGTATATCCCACACCGTTCTGTCATCAGGTCAGCGCGCTGGAGGCGGCGGTCGCAGGAGAGGATCTATTCGTTGCGACAGGAACAGGATCAGGCAAAACAGAATGTTTTATGTGGCCGATTTTGGCGAAAATAGCGGACGAGGCGCGAAACAGACCTCATAGCTGGAAGACACGCGGTGTGCGCACGATCATCATGTATCCGATGAATGCGTTGGTTTCAGATCAGGTCAGCCGGCTTCGTCGACTCATGGGAGATAAGGATGGTCGTTTTGCAGGCGTATTGCGTGAATGCTGCGGTCAGGATTCACGCCGTCCGCAGTTCGGAATGTACACAGGACGCACGCCATATCCGGGATTAACTCCGCAGACAGAGCAGGACCGACAGCTGGAACGCACACTGCGGCGAATGTCTTTTCCGCAAAATGATCGGGAAGAAGCATATATACGGCAGCTCGAAAAGGAAGGGAAGATTCCGGCAAAAGCGGATATGGCAGAGTATCTCTCCGGGCTGCATAACGGCAGACATATTCCGGATGAGGAAGACGCTGAATTGATTACCCGTTTTGAAATGCAGCAATCCTGCCCTGATATTCTGATCACCAACTATTCCATGCTGGAGTATATGCTGCTGCGTCCGATTGAGCAAAATATCTGGGACAGTACAAAACGGTGGCTGCATGAAACCCCGGAGAACAAACTCCTGGTTGTCATTGATGAAGCACATATGTATCGCGGCTCCAGCGGGGGTGAAGTGGCTCTGCTGCTTCGGCGGCTGCTTCACAAATTAAATATCACAAGAGAGAATGTGCAGTTCATCTTAACAACGGCAAGCATGCCGGACACAACAGAAGAAGACCGTGCGGCTGCTATGCGGTTCGCGGCGGAATTGACTGCTGCGCAGACGAAAAAAGACTTCCGGTACTTAATTGGGAAAAGGCAAGAGCTTTCTCATTCATCTTCGAAGCACATCCCATTTGCGTCGCTGCAGTCTTGCGCAGTTGAGGATTTTGAACCTGGCAGTGAGAGCCATCTGCCTGCATTGAATCGATTCTGGTCGGCTCTGGGTGCTCCTCATTTTGAACAGGCGTCGCAGGCATATGAGTGGATGTATGAGAATCTGACTGAGTACGATTCGTTCCGCGCACTATTCCAATTTTGCAGGGGTCAGGCCATTTCAATCGGCGAACTTGCATCCGGAATTTTTCCGGATCAGGATCACGAGGCAGCTTTGAGGGCAGTGGAGATTCTGCTGGCAATAGCGCCGCTTGCGAAAAACGAAAAAGGAACCGTCCTTTTCCCCGCGAGAATGCATATGCTGTTTCGCGGGATCAAAGGTGTTTACGCTTGCGCCAACGAACGCTGCGGCCATGCGCATAGTGATGGCGCTCTAACCTTGGGCGAGGTTTTTCTCGATGACGGTCAGCTGACATGCCCCCATTGCGGAAGCGTGGTATATGAGCTGCTGAACGACCGGCGCTGCGGTGCGCTGTATTTCAAAGGATTTATCCGGGAGGACACAGTGCGTTCCGAAGACGGCGCCTATCTCTGGCGATATCCGGGGCAAGTATCTGCTGGGATGACTGAGATCCACCTGTATATCCCGGAAAGCGATTATCAAATGCCGCGCCGCATGGGGAAAAACCCTATATTACCATGCTATTTGGATGTTGAGAGCGGTTTTCTCAATTTACAGGACGATGCCTGGCTCGGATCGTCAAAGGTTCGTAAATTATATTACTGCCGTTACGCGCCAAAAACTGAGGCGCAGATATTTACATTTCCTACATGTCCGCACTGCAGACATTTGCTGTCGTCTAAGCAACTGACGCCATTTCGTACGCGAGGCAATCAAGCGTTCAATAATCTGATCCAGACGCAATTCAGCTTGCAGAACCCTGTTCCGGGGAAAGACCCGGAACGCTTTCCGAATGAAGGGCGAAAAGTCCTTCTCTTCTCAGATAGCCGACAGAGAGCGGCAAAGCTTGCCAGGGATATGTCCGAGAGCGCTGATTTGGCTGCTGCCCGACAACTGTTTGCTGTGGCAATTCAGGACATGGAACAGCAGACTATTGAGCATTCCATGAACGAGCTGTATGATTTTTTCTGTCTTGCAGCGGGACAAAAGCACGTTCAGATCTTTCATGACGAACAGCGTGAAAAGTTCTTCGGCGACTGCGCAATCGCAATGCAGAGTTATCAGCGCGCGCAGAAGCGCGGACGAGAATATACACCGCGGTTTTCGATTGCAAACGCGCCCATGAAAATGCAGGAATTCCTAATTTATCTGTTTGCCGGCGGATACAATACCCTGACGGATTTCGCGATCAGCTGGATTGAGCCGACAGATCAGGCGATGTTTGACGCAATGGATTGCCTTGAAGAAGCAGAAATTATGGTGTCAGAGGAAGAATTTCTCGAAGTGTTCAATGCGTGGATCCTTTCGATCAGCGATTCCGGCGCGGCATTGGGACATACGATCCCGGATGCGATCAGACAGAATATTCGTGCAACGCATAACGGTTATGGGTTGGAGAAGGACTGGAGTTTTTCAAAGACTATCCTGAACATTCTGGACTTGGAGGAACACGAATTGAATATCTGGCGCGGTAGTTTGAAGGAAAACTTTCTGGATGCCGCTCAGCCTGATAACGGACGGCTGTATGTAGATCTGTCACGAGTCAAGCCTCGTTTCAATATGGAGCATACATGGTTCCGGTGCCGCCGATGTTCAGAATTGACACCTTATCTGCTTCGCGGTTTCTGTCCTTGCTGTGGTGCATCCGATATCCATGAGATGACAGAAAAAGACCGCCAAGCGCTTGCATTCTGGCGCCGGCCAATTCAAAATGCGCTGCAAGGCGAACCAATTCGCGTCATTAACACGGAGGAACATACGGCGCAGTTATCCCATAAGGATCAGCGAGATGATTTGTGGAGTAAAACGGAGCAATATGAGCTGCGTTTTCAGGACCTGATTCAGGACAACGAAACGCCGGTCGACATTCTCAGCAGTACCACCACAATGGAGGTCGGCATTGATATTGGATCGCTGGTCGCAGTCGGATTGCGCAACATTCCACCTATGCGGGAAAACTACCAGCAGCGTGCCGGACGCGCGGGGCGTCGTGGGGCATCGCTTTCCACGATCGTGACATTCTGTGAAGACGGCCCGCATGATACGCTCTATTATAACGACCCTGTTCCGATGTTTCGTGGGGATCCGCGCAGACCCTGGATCGACATTGGAAGCGTAAAGCTTTTGCAGCGGCATCTGGCTATTGTGGCGATACAGGAATATCTGGCTGAACGGAAAGAAAGCCTCGACCGTGTGGCAGCGGCAGCGTTTCTGGATGCTTCCGTTTCCGACTATCTGCAATTTTTGCGAGAGAAGCCCAAAAGCTGGTATCAAAACCTTTTGCCGGAGCACGCCGATGTTGATGTCGCGGAGTTTATCTCTCTCCAAGAACAGGAATTTAACAGTCTGAGACAAAAATGCACAGCGCATCCGGATCTATTCCGATGGATAGACGGAGAAGACAACAAAAACGCGAAGTCGCTTCTGGACAGCCTGTATGAGGAAGGAATGATCCCGACCTATTCTTTCCCTAAAAATGTTGTAAGCACTTATATTATGGATGCAAATGGTCAGTTGAGATTTGAGGTCAGCCGGGGACTCGATGTGGCGATCAGCGAATACGCGCCGGGACGTGCAATCGTCGTCGACAAGCAGACCTACCAGATCGGCGGGATCTTCTCTCCGGACAGCACCCGGCAGAAGGGAAGATCGCTGTCTCCGGCGCAGGCATATGTTTTGGACTCGAATTACAACAAGACCCTGCTGCAGTGCGGCAGCTGTCAGTGGTTTGGCTTGGATGATCAGAGTCTGGCAACTTGTCCGTCCTGTGGAGGTTCGCTTCGCCATCGACCGCGGCATATGCTAAAACCGTGGGGTTTTGCGCCAAAAGATGGGAAAGAGATTTCGGAGGCACAGTTAGAAGAAGCGTATAGCTTTTCCATGCCGCCGCAGTATTCCACAGTCGGCGATGCAAGCTCGACAAAAACCATATCCGGCTGGAAAAAGATGCGCATCGCACAGCGGAAAAATCAGCAGCTGATCATGCTGAACCCCGGAAAAAGCGACTGTGGATTTGTCGTCTGTGAAGATTGCGGCGCTGCGATGCCTGCGCTGACTTCGGATGCTTTGAAAAAAATTGGACGTCCATATCGGCTTGGCTTCACCCGGAGCCCATGCCGCCACAACCGTACGATAGAGGTAGATCTTGGATACGACTTCCTGACTGATATGCTTGTGCTGGAATTTGAAATGGATCGGGAGTATGTAAATTCCTCACCGCAGAATCTCTGGACGTCGAGAGCGGCGCAGTCTCTCGCTGAAGCGCTGCGGCTAACCGCCAGCAAAGAATTGGATGTGGAGTTTACTGAGCTTGTAAGTGGATACCGGCAGCGTCACGGCGCAGCCGCCAATTACATCGATGTTTATCTCTATGACAGCCTGTCAAGCGGAGCGGGCTATTGTACAAAAATCGGCGAACAGATCGGAGCAATTTTACAGAAAGTTGAGTCGCAATTGATGAGCTGTACTTGCTCCAGCGCCTGCTACCATTGCCTAAAGCACTACCGCAACCAGCCGCTGCATGGGATCTTAGACCGGTTTGCCGCTTTGCAACTGCTGCAATGGGGGAAAGATGGGACGGCAGCAGCGCCGATTTCAACGGAAAAGCAAATTGATTATCTTCTTCCGTTGAAGGAAATTCTACGCCATTCCGGAATTGAACTGAACGTGGAGTACGAGATTGTCACAGTGCAAAAGGGCAATCAAAAGAAACAGCTTCTTGTGTATCCGGCTATGTGGGTCCCGCCAACTGATACTGGGGTCATTGCGGTCAGCGATGCAGAGCTGCAATTTGCCAAGCCATATGCGCTTGATCAAATCGTGCGGTAGAAGCAGTCTGGTTTGCTGTGGTCGGCTGTGCGGACGCATTTTCACTTGAACGCTTATGATCGGAAAAATGTGCGGCGGCTGAAATGCGTGTCCCATACGCGCGCAACACGAAAATGTTTCAGAATCATGCAGGAAAATGAATTTTTTATAATGCAACGGAGAACGGAATTATGAAAAAAGAAATGCAGAGGCAAGCAATTTGAACGACTTCAAGATCGAAAACGGCGTATTGATCGAATATACCGGCGCGGAAGCCTGTGTTGTCATTCCGGAAGGTGTGACGGAAATTGGTGACGCGGCGTTTGCGTGCTGTGAACGTTTGGGAAGCGTATCGATTCCGGAAAGCGTAACGCACATAGATGATGACGCATTTGATGAATGCTGCAGTCTCAAAGCGGTTCACCTGCCGTCTGTGCTGAGAAAAATCGGACGCGGGGTATTTCGTACATGTGAGAAGCTGAAGGAGATCAATCTGCCTTCTGAATTAAAAGAGATCTAAACTATACCCCAAGAAGTGGACAAGGAAATGACCCATAGCGGCGCGAAACATGGTATACTAAACTGCTCCCCAAGTCAAGGACAAAATAAGGTGACCCATTCCGCTAGCATGGATAGCTGCCGGTTGTCAGGTACTGGTAATACTCGTTCGGCGAGAGCTTTGCCAGATCCCATTGGTATCGGTCGTTGTTATAGTAGTCCATCCAGTCGTCGATTGACCGCTGCACATCCGCAAAGCACGTCCAATTTGGAATCTTCTCCGCCAACTCGTCCTTCATATGTCCGAAAAAGCTCTCCTGCGGCGCGTTGTCCCAGCAATTTCCCTTCCGCGACATTGACTGCCGCAGGCTACTGTTTTTCACGAGCTGAATGAACTTGATGCAGGTGTAATGGCAGCCCTGGTCGCTGTGCAGGATTGTCTCTTTTTTTAGCGAAATTCCATGCTGATGTACCATTTTCTGTACCGTTTCCAGCACAAAATCCACCTCCAGAGACTCGCTCAGCACATAGGAAAGGACCTGCTTCGTGCATCCGTCCAGGATCGTGGAGAGATAGCAGAACGCGCCGTTCAGCGGAATATATGCTGCGCCTTGACACGTGGGGAAAATGCGATTATGATGTGGTCGTAAAATCAGGTTTTTCAAACGTCATATCATGGAATATGTCAGGAGGCTATCTTATGAAACTGGAAGCTGTGTATGCGGCGCTCGATTCGCTGCTGGATTACGCGAAAAATTGCGGCCTGCTGGACGCGCTCGACGAGACGTTCGCGAGAAACGCGCTCCTTGCGGAGTTGAAGCTCGAGAGCTATGAAAAGCAGACGGAGCACTGCGGTTTCCCGGCATGTCTGAACGTTCTGTGCGATTATGCCGCCGAACAGGGGCTGATCCACGACACAATTGCCGAGCGCGATTTGTTCGACACGAAGCTCATGGGCTGCGTCACGCCGAAGCCCTCGGAAGTCATCCATACGTTCCGCTCGCTCTATGAAAAATCCCCCAAGGCGGCGACGGATTATTTCTACAAGCTCAGTCAGGACTGCAACTATATCCGCCGCGACCGCATCGCAAAGGACGAGCGCTGGACGGCGCAGACGAAGTACGGCGAACTCGAAATCTCGATCAATCTCTCGAAGCCGGAAAAAGACCCGCGCGATATTGCGGCGGCGAAGCTCAAAAAAGCGTCGGGGTATCCGAAGTGTCTTCTTTGCGTGGAGAACGTCGGCTATGCGGGGACGATCTCGCACCCGGCAAGGCAGAATCTGCGCGTCATGCCGGTCACGGTGAACGGCCAGCCGTGGGGCTTTCAGTATTCACCGTATGTCTATTACAACGAGCATGCCATTGTGATGAACACCCAGCACACACCGATGGTCATTGACCGGGCTGCCTTTGATAAACTTTTCAGCTTTGTCGAGCAGTTCCCGCATTATTTCCTCGGCAGCAACGCAGACCTCCCCATCGTCGGCGGCAGCATTCTGGCGCACGAGCATTTTCAAGGCGGCCACCATACGTTCCCGATGGAAAAGGCGGAGGCGGAATTCTCGTTCGACGTGCCCGGTTTCGAGGACGTTTCCTGCTGCGTCGTGAAGTACCCGATGACGGTGCTGCGCCTGAACTCCAGTGACAAAAACCAGCTCTGTGAGCTGGCAGGAAAAATTCTCTCCAAGTGGCGCAAGTACTCAGACCCCGAGGCGATGATCTTCGCCGAAACCGACGGCGAGCCGCACAATACGATCACGCCGATTGCCCGCATGAGAGACGGCCGCTATGAACTCGATCTTGTGCTTCGCAACAATCTGACCACGCCGGAACATCCGATGGGCCTCTATCATCCGCACGAGGAGCTGCACCACATCAAAAAGGAGAACATCGGCCTCATCGAGGTCATGGGTCTGGCGGTCCTGCCCGGACGGCTCAAAAAGGAAATGGCCGACCTCAGGACTGCGCTTCTGAACGGCGAAAATCTGCGCGAAAATGAGGAACTCGCCAAGCACGCCGACTGGGCAGAAGGCTTTATGAAACGACACCCGGAATTTGATGCCGACAATGCCGAGGAGATCATCCAGCTCGAGATCGGGCAGGTTTTCGCGCAGGTGCTCGAGTGCGCAGGCGTGTACAAATGTACGGCAGAGGGCCGCGCGCATCTGAGAAAATTCCTGGCGTGCGTGAAGGAGGATGCGTAAACCGTGTCCGGCCTTGCGCAGAACCGGCAGATAAAAACTTCTCCGATTTTTAAAAAATTTTTTCAAAACGCTGCAACAATTCCGATTCCCCAACTGTATACAGGATAGAAACGGTTGATAGCCGCGAAAAACTTACAGTTGAAAGGAACACATATCATGAAAAAGCTTTTGGTCGTTACCGTAACCGCAGCCATGCTTTTGAGCCTTGCCGCCTGCTCGCAGAGCGCAAAGCCCGCCGCCAAGCCCGATCATCCCGCGCAGACCGAAACAGCCGACAGCAAGAACGCACAGGCGGAAACCGCCGAAACCGAAAACGTTCAGATCCCGAATCCGTGGACGGATTATGATTCGAAGGACGATGCCGCGCAGGCCGCAGGCTTCGACCTCGCCGTGCCGGACGAGATTTCCGGCTGCTCGGAAAAATCCTACCGCGTCTTGAGCGCTGAGGGAGACGTCATGTTCGAGATCATCTACGCATCCGGCGAGGACGAGACCGCGCGCATCCGCAAGGCCCCGGGCGCAAACGATGTTTCCGGCAATTACAACGAGTACGCAGAGACCGAAACGGTCGACGTAGGCGGCGTGCGCGTTACGATGAAGGGTGCGGACGGCCTTGTGAAGCTTGCCGTCTGGACGAGCGGCGATTACAGCTACGCGCTGAGCGTAGAATCCGGTCTCAGCCAGAACAACATGGCCGCGCTCGTTTCGAACATTCAGTAAAACGAAATGGCCGCACGGAAACCCGTGCGGCCATTTGAGGGAGAGCATGATGGAAGCAGTGTTACGATTTGCGCCTGCGCCGGTTTTAAGCCGGTTCTGGGAAGCGGGCGCGCAAGCTTTGAAAACCGTCCGGAATTTGTTCGCGGCGAAGCTGCTTGCGGCAAATCCCGCGCGGGGAAAGGCTGACGTCAACGTCCGCGCGGCCGAGATTCTGGACACGCACGGAAACGCGATTCTGCGCTATGCCTACTCGTATCTTCACAATATGGAAGACGCGGAGGAGGTCTTGCAGGATACGCTCGTACAATTTTTAAAGACCGCGCCCGCGTTTGAAAGCGAAGCGCACGAAAAGGCGTGGCTTTTGCGCGTAGCGGGCAATCTCAGCAAGAATCGTTTGGCTTACAACGCCGTGCGCGCGGCGGATGAATTAAACGACGAGCTGGCCGCAGAAAACCGGGACGATCTGTCCTTCGTCTGGCAGGCTGTGCGCGACCTTCCCGAAAAATACCGCGCGCCGGTCCACCTGTTTTACCATGAAGGCTACTCGACAAAGCAGATCGCGGAAATTTTGCAGCGCGGCGAGGCGACCGTCCGTTCCGATCTGCACAGGGGCAGAGCGCTGCTGCGCGAGATTTTAAAGGAGGCGTACGACTTTGACGAAATACGATGAAGTGATGGAAAAGCTCGAAGTAACGCCCGAAATGCGCGCGCGGATCTTACAAAACGTCGAGACGCAGATGGCCGAGCCCCGCAAAAAGCCGAACCGGCTTCGCCGCTTTGCCGCGCTGGCCGCGTGCCTTGCCGTTTTGCTCGTGGGCGCGGCGGCGCTGTCAAAACTTATTTCCAGCCCCGCGCCGGAGGAATCCGAGACGACGATCGCAAACGGCATGGTCGAGGTAGCGTCAAAAGAGGAACTGAGCGAGGCCGTCGGCTTCCCGGTAAAATCGGCGCAGAGCCTTCCGTTCCTCCCGCAGAGCATCTATTATACCTCCTACTGGGGCGAGATGGCGCAGATCGATTACGCAAACGGCGGCAGCACGGCATGTTTCCGGCAGTCTCTTGGAGAAGAGGACAATTCCGGCGACTGGAGCGAATACCCCGCGCAGAAAAGCCTCACCGTAAACGGCTGCGCCGTGACCCTCAAGGGGGAAGCGGACAGCTATACGCTTGCCATCTGGCAGGACGGGACCTACAGCTATTCGCTCAGCCTGTCTGCCGGTCAGCCGGCCTCCGTCTGGGAATCTATTGTTGAGGGGGTAGCATAAACATGGCAGTCTGGGTCAGCGAAGCAAGAAAACTCATCTCCTGCCACGAAATTGAAGACGGTGAGCGCTTCGTGTTTTCGTTCGAAAGCGATTTTTCCGCCTTTATTCTGCGCCTGCTCGCGCAGTCGTTCCGGGTAACATAGAAACAAGAAAGGGGTCGGTGCGGTATGCATCGACCCCTTTTTATGCATGTTAGAAGGATTCCGGTTTTCAGGACGCAAACGCATCTTCCAGATAGGCCTTGATCTCAGACGGCTGCTTGCCGAGGACAAAGGCAAACTCCTGATGGAGCATTTCTTCGGCGGTTTTCCAGCTGCGAAGCTCGGTGGCGCTGACGGTTCTGCGCCGGGCGGCGAGCTGCTTCTGCTTGTTGTAGATGGTCTTGCAGAGCTGGAGCAGCTTTCTGCAATCGTGCGCGGCAAGAATCTCCCGGTAAAAGCCCGACTGCTGCTTGATATCCGTCGGAACGTCCGTCAGCTCCGGAAGACCGGGAAGCTCCGGCAAAAGCGCCTGTAAGGCAGTCTTCGTCATGACCGGGCGGATGGTCGCCTTGCCGCCGACGGGGGTGTAGATCACACCGCCGCGGTAATAGGGCGTAAGACGATAATAGTCCCGCCCGCGCTCGAGCCCCGGTACATTCAGCCGACCCGCTTCCTCCACGCGGCACACGCCCTCGATACTGTAAACCACATAATCGCCCGGTGTAAACATCGCATCCTCCGTTTCCCGCAAAATCCAACTTTCTGTATCTTAATTATAGCAGATTTTCTGCCGGAAACGCAAACGGAAAAGTTGCACAAATTTTCGTTTTCCAAATTATATGCCATGTTTATACACTGAAAAATTGTCAGCCGCCTGAAAGATTGTTTTTCTTTCGGACGGCTGATTTTTTCGATTTTCAATTTTTGGGTCGATTACGGCGCTTCGTCCTCATAGTGGAACAGCGCCTGCATGAGCCCCAGAATCTCCGGCTCATCGAGCGAGTTTTGAAATTCTACCTTGCCGGACACGTCTCCGGGATTCAAAAGTCCCTGCTCCTCGAGCCTGCGCTCAAGCTGCCGGGCGATGCCGATGCTTCCGTCGATGATCTCGGGCCTTCTTCCCACGATGCGGCGGATGGCCCCGCTTAAAAACGGATAGTGCGTGCAGCCCAGAACGACCGCGTCGATGGGGACTTTCAGATAAGGCTCGAGCTTGTCAAGAAGGTACCCCTCGACCTCCGCGCCGCGTAAGACCCCCTGCTCGACGTATTCCATCAGGCCGCTGCACGCGATGGGGATGATCTGCGCCTGATCGTCATACTGCGCCTTGAGATGCTGAAATTTTTCCTCCTGGACGGTCATGGCCGTAGCCAGCATGAGGATCCGGCCGCCCGGGTGGCGCTCAACGGCGGGCTTGATGGCGGGCTCCGTGCCGACGATCGAGAGGTCCGGATACGTTTTCCGCAGCGTCCGGATGGCGGCGCTGGTTGCCGTGTTGCAGGCGACGACGAGCGCTTTTGCGCCCTGCGAGAGAAGCCTGTCCGCCGCCTGCAGGCTGAGGTCAACAACCTCCTGCGGCGTTTTTGTGCCGTAGGGCGCGTGGAGGGAGTCTCCGAAATAGAGATAGTTTTCCCGCGGAAGCGTCCGCACCAGCTCGCGCAGAACACTGATTCCGCCGAGTCCCGAGTCAAACACCGCAACCGGCGCGCGGCAATCCGGCATGTCTCATCCCTCCTGAAATTTTCTAGCCTATAGTATACACGAAAATTATGAAAAAACTAGAAACGCCGCGTTACAATGCGGATACAGTTGGGTGACAGCCCGGAAACAGAACCGCCGCCAAAGCAAAAAGAGCCCCGAAGGATTGCTCCTCCGGGACTCGTTAGTAATTGGGCGTTCTGCTTACAGCTTTGCGTAGGCGCAGGCGATCTTGGAGCAGGCACGGGCGTTGTTATAGGCCAGCTCGAGGTTTGCTGCGAACGAGCTGCCGCCGGTCATGTCCTTGATGTGGGCCAGCAGGAACGGGGTGATGGCCTTGCCGTGGATGTGCTCGGCGTTGGCCTGTGCAACGGCCTTCTCAATGATACCGTTCATGTAATCGGGGTCCATTGCGTACTGCTCGGGGATGGGGTTGCCGACGACGGCGCCGCCCTTGAGACCCACGTCCCACTTGGTCTTCATGATCTTGGCGACGGTCTGTTCATCCTGGCAGTTGTAGTCCAGTTTGTAGCCGGAGGTACGGCAGTAGAACGCGGGCAGCTCATCGGTGCGAAGGCCGAGAACGGGCACGCCGTAGGTCTCGAGGTACTCGAGCGTCAGACCGAGGTCCAGAATGCTCTTTGCGCCCGCGCAGACGACGCAGACGGGGGTGTTGGCCAGCTCCTGCAGGTCGGCGGAAATATCCATCGTCTTTTCTGCGCCTCTGTGCACGCCGCCGATGCCGCCGGTTGCGAAGAAGCGGATGCCGGCCAGGCTCGCGATGATCATCGTCGTTGCAACGGTCGTTGCGCCGGTCTGGCCGGTCGCCAGATACACAGCCACGTCTCGGCGGCTGACCTTACCGACGTTTTCTGCCTTGCACATGGTCAGAAGCTCTTCATCGTTCAGACCGACCTTCAGCTTGCCGCCGATGATCGCGGTCGTTGCGGGGATTGCACCCTCTTCACGGACGATCTTTTCGACCTTGTGGGCAAATTCCACGTTCTCCGGATACGGCATACCGTGGCTCAGGATGGTGGATTCCAGCGCGACAACGGGCTTTCCCTGCGCGATGGCTTCGGCGATTTCGGGTGCGACGGACAGATATTCATGCAGATTCATTGTTTGTACTCCTTTAAAATAGATTCCAGAAGCGAAATGCTCATCTGGGGGTTGATGGTTCTCTCGTGGCCGATGGCGGCAATGCCGGCGGCCATGGCGTAGTCCATGACGGACTCAATGGGCATGTCCTCGAGCGTGGCGTAGATCATGGCGGCGGTGAATGCGTCGCCCGCGCCGGTGGCGTTCACCATATGCTCGAAGGGACGGAGCTTGCGGCGGAGCATGCGGCCTTCCTGATCCATGTAGAGGCACCCTTCGGTGCCGAGGCTCACGAAGATGCGGTGCAGGCCCTTATTCAGAACTTTCTCGCACGCGTTATAAAGGCTCAGCTCGTCGCGGATTTCCTGACCGGCCAGAATCTCAAGCTCCATCCGGTTGGGCTTGACGGTGTGCAGCCGCCCGACATACGGGGCAAGCTTTCTGGCGTAGGCCGTGGAGACGGGGTCTGCGTATACATCCGGCCCGCCCTCGCAAAGATCAAGCAGGCGGCAGATGGCCTCTTCCGAAAGACTGGGGTCGCACGTGACGAGCCGCGCGCCGCGAATGAGGCTCTGCTTGCCGCTGAGAAAGCTCAGGGGAAGGCCCTGCAAAACCGTCATATCGGAGAGCGCGACGAACATATCGCCGTCCGCGTCGATCATGGACATGTAGGTCGATGACGCTTTCCCGTCTGCGACGTAGAGGTTTGAAATGTCGATGCCGGCTGACTGGCACTCGCGGCGGATCTGGTCAGCGTACACGTCCGTTCCCACGGCGGAGATGAGCTTCACGCTCACGCCGAGGCGCGAGAGATTCTCGCAGACGTTTCTGGTCACACCGCCGGCCGAGGTGTTCATGTGGCCGGGGTTGGAGTCGTGCATAACGATGGGCTTTTTCGACCGGCCGTGGATGTCCACGTTTGCCGCGCCAACGCCGAGCACGTACGCGCTTTCATTTACAATGTAGCCCTTGCCGAGAATGTAGCCCTTCTTCTGCAAATTCGCGATGTGGACGGCTACCGAGCTCCGGGCGAGATTCAGCTTCGCGGCCAGCTCGTTCTGCGAGATGGCGGGGTTCTGCTGAATGATATGGAATATTTCAGTTTCGCGTTCGGTCACGGTTCTACCTCCGGACAAAAGTTTATTTTCTAAGCACATGTTTATAATAGCACAAGATGTTTATTTGTCAAGAGGCAATGGCAGAAAAAATGCGCCCCGGAAAATCCGGGGCGCTGGGACGCGGTCAAGCGTTTAAAAGCGGGAACGAGAGATTGGCCTTAAAGAGATCGCCGTCGACAACGAGGTCGAACGTGCCCTTCTGAAGGCCGGTCAGGCTCTGGGCGATCGACAGGCCAAGGCCGCTTCCTTCCGTCGAGCGGGACGAGTCGCCGCGCACAAAGCGCTCGAGAAGCTCGTCGGCGGTGATATCGAGGGGATAGTTTGAGATGTTCTTGAAGCTGATGCTCACGCGTCCGTCTTGCACCTCGCTTGTAAAATAGACGCGCGTGCCGGGCATAGCGTATTTGCAGATATTGCTGAGCAGATTATCAAACACCCGCCACAGAAGCTTTCCGTCCGCGAGAATCTGCGGATCTTCGGAAGAGAGCTTCACAATGGGCTCTAGCTTGCAGAGCTCAAACCGGCTTTGGTACTCGCCCGAGACCTGCGATAAAAGCACATTCACATCGACCGCTTCCAGATGCACCGGCAGCGTGCCGCTCGAGGCCTTCGAGGCTTCGACGAGGTCTTCCGTCAGCTTCTTGAGCCGTGCGGACTGCCGGTCTAAAACGGCGATATACTCCTTCGCCTTCTCCGGCTGCACATCCTCTTTTTTGAGAAGGTCGACATAGTTGACGATTGAGGTCAGCGGCGTTTTGATGTCGTGCGAGACATTTGTGATGAGGTCCGTGCGGAAACGCTCGGACTTTAACTGCTGCTGCACGGCCTTCTGCATGCCCTGGGCGATGGAATTGAGGTTCTCGCCGTGGCTTTTCAGAACGCCGTACATGTGATTGACATCGACGCTTGCGTTGAGATTTCCTGCTGCGAGCGCCTCACCGCCCGCTTTGAGCTTTTGCAGGCTGACGGCGAGCAGGACGAGCAGCGGCGCTTCTGCGAGCTTGGCAATCACCCAGATCACGACAACCCCGCTGCGGCTGAACGCCGCGAGAACGAACAGCTCGGCAAGGCTCACACCGACGAAGATCAAGCCTGCCTGCCAGTACAGGTGCAGATGCTTCGCGCAGTAGGAAAGACCGTCTTTGAGACCCTTTCCCATGCGGAAAAGCAGGCACAAGCAGCGATAGACGATCGTGTTTTTCCAGAACGCGCCGGATTTAAAGCGCGTTGAAAGCGTCATCAGAACACTCATCACGAGCAGCACCGCGAAGGCCAGCAGCACCGCGAAGACGAAAATCGAGATGGCGAGGCTCGCATTGGTCAGATCAACGCCGATGGCAAACAGACACCCTCCGGGGACAATGGCAAGGGCGAGGTACAAATCCAGCGGAATCCGGTCGACCCAGTTGAGGTGGATGCCTGCCACGCCCTCCTTATGCCCTGCCGCGCACAGCAGAAAGACAAGCAGCGCCAGGCACACGGCAAACGAAACGGCGGCGACGGCAATCAGGACATGCCTGTTTTCCACCAGAAGGTTCGAATAATATGACTCCTGATAGATATCGTCCTTCGCCGTCAGGGGGCTTCGGATGTAGCCGGTGATGGTCACGTGCTGATAGTCAAAGCGCTGATAGGAAATGTAGGCGTGGACCTCGCGCACGGCGCCTGCCTCGTCGGGCTCGGGTGCAGACGCGGCTTCCGCTTCGGTATCATCGGTCATAATCTCTTTCGAGACAGACGTTTCCGTCTGACTGGCGGCAGCTGTTTCGTCTGCGTAGATATATTCCGTAATATATGCGTCGTTGATGTTGAAGTTCTGCTTTTGCAGGGAATCAAGGTAGGTCTGGTATTCTTCTTCGGAAGCAAAGACGTGGTCATCCTCCACAACGTCGCGCCAGTTGTAGGACAGATACTGCTCCTGGCTGCGCATATACTGATACGTTTCGTCCTGATCGGAGCTTTCGAAGACGATTTTGCCGGTATCGTCCTGCACGGTGAAGAAAAAGTTGCTGTTTTCGCGGGAGAACTGCTGCTCGTAATACGAAAGCGCCGAGCCGCTGCCGCCCGAGCTTTGCTGCAAAACGGCGGAATAATAGTCGGCGGCGGTGTTCATTGCGCTGTAGAACGCGTTTCCTGCAATGTGGTCCTCCGCAAAGCCCTCGGGATTGCTGTAGCCGCCCTGATCGGCAAGATACAGCACGCCGAAGCCGCTGAAAAAGAGCACGATGGCAAAGACCGTCAGCAGCAGCAGCGCCGTGATCTTCGCCCAAAGCTTACTTTGAAGTGATTTCATCGGGGATCAGCCTCCATTTTATATCCCTTGCCCCAGACAACCTTTAAGTACCGGGGCTCGGCGGGGTTATATTCGATTTTTTCCCGGATGTGACGGATATGGACGGCAAGCGCATTGTCTGCGTTGAGCGGCAGATCGTCCCAGACCCGGCGGTAAATTTCGCTCGGGGAGAAGACCTTGCCGGGGTTCTGCATCAGAAAGCGCAGAATATCATATTCCTTGGGCGTGAGGTTCACTGCTTCGCCGTCTAACTTCACGGTTTTCGCGTCGTCATCGAGCTCAATGCCGCCGATATGAAGCACGTTCGACCGGACCGTGCCACCGCCGAGCTGCAGGAACCTTCGCAGCTGGGACTTCACGCGCGCCATGACCTCGATGGGGTTAAAGGGCTTTGTCACATAGTCGTCCGCCCCGGCGGTGAGGCCGAGGATTTTGTCGTTGTCTTCGGATTTTGCTGTGAGCAGAATGACTGGGACGTTTGAAAACTCGCGCAGGCGCTGCATGGTATGAAGACCATCCAGCCCCGGCATCATGATATCGAGCAGCACGAGGTGGATCTGCTCGTGGCGTAAGATCTCGAGCGCCTGCAGGCCGTTTGACGCGCCGAAGACCTGATAGCCCTCGGCCTGCAAATAGATCGTAAGCGCCGAAACGATGTCCTTTTCGTCGTCACACACTAAAATATTGTACATTGGGTAGTTCTCCTTGCTTTCACTTGTCTTTATGATACCGGAAATGCGCTTAAGAAACAATGCGGAAAAATCTTAAGATTTCATGAAGACGGCGCGCGCTTGACAAGCAGACAGAAATTCGGCAAAATAGGGGTAAGCTTTTTGAGGAAGGAGCATGTGTTATGAAGGTATTATTGGTCAACGGCAGCCCGCACAAAAACGGCAGCACGAACAGGGCCCTGCAGGAGGTTGAGAAGACCTTGCAGGCATCCGGTGTGGAGACCGAGATCTTCTGGATCGGAAACGAGCCCATCGGCGGCTGCATTGGCTGCGGCGGGTGCCGGAAAACCGGCGCGTGCATCTTTGGCGGCGTCGTCGCGGAATTTACCGAGAAGGCGAAAACGGTGGACGGCTTTGTGTTCGGAAGCCCCGTCCACTATGCGGCGGCCTCGGGCAATATGACGTCTTTTCTGGACCGGGTATTTTATTCCGCCGATGCGGAAACCTTCCGCTTCAAGCCCGCAGCTGTTGTCACGGCGGCAAGACGCGGCGGCAATTCGGCGGCCTATGAGCAGCTTTTAAAATATCCTGGCATTTCGCACATGCCGATCGTCTCGAGCCAGTACTGGAACATGGTGCACGGTGCAAACGCGCAGGACGTGGAGCAGGATTTAGAGGGTCTTCAGACCATGCGCGCTTTGGGGCGCAATATGGCGTGGCTCCTTTCGTGCATCGAGGCCGGAAAGGACGCGGGTGTGAATCCGCCCGCCGTCGAGCCCTTCCAGCGCACAAATTTCATTCGCTGAATAGTGTATGCTTTATACCGGCAGGCAGTCGCTTGCCGGTATATTTTTTTATTTTTACGAATAAATATGCGTATATGCAGAAACTTATGCAGGATTTATTTCAATATATGCAAAACGGCAGAAAAATCCGTGTGGGATTTGTGCAGGATGCGTATTGCATTTTTATGCAAAAAGATATAATATTTATCCATAAAATATGACACACGGAGGCAACACCATGAAAAAGGAAACCATCAAGAAAATCGTTCTCGCCTATTCCGGCGGTCTGGATACGTCGGTCATTATCCCCTGGCTGAAAGAAAACTACAACGATCCTGAAATCATTGCCGTTGCCGCCGACGTGGGGCAGGGCGACGAGCTCGAAGGTCTCGAGGAAAAGGCCATCAAGACCGGCGCGAGCAAGCTGATCGTGGCTGACCTCACGGACGAAATGTGCGACGATATCATCGTGCCGTCGATCATGATGGGCGCGAAGTACGAAAAGTACCTGCTCGGCACGGCGTTTGCAAGACCCATCATCGCCAAGAAGCTGGCCGAGATCGCGCTCGCCGAAGGCGCGGACGCAATTGCCCACGGCTGCACCGGCAAGGGTAACGATCAGGTCCGCTTTGAGCTCGGCATTCAGTATTTTGCCCCCGGCATGACGATCATCGCGCCGTGGAGAGAGTGGGAGATCAAGTCGAGAGACGAAGAGATCGACTACGCCGAGGCGCATCATGTGCCGCTCAAAATCTCGAGAGAGACGAACTACTCCAAGGATAAGAACCTCTGGCACCTGAGCCATGAGGGCCTGGACCTCGAAGACCCGGCAAACGAGCCGGACCTCGATAAGGACAAGTTCCTCGAGATGAGCGTCTCGCCCTATAAGGCGCCCGATGTGGCAACCGAGGTTTCCGTCGACTTTGAAGCGGGCGTGCCCGTAGCCGTGAACGGCGAAAAGATGAAGGTCTCCAAGATCATCGCGAAGCTCAACGAGCTCGGCGGCGCAAACGGCATCGGCATTCTCGATATCGTCGAGAACCGGCTCATCGGCATGAAGGACCACGGCATCTACGAGACCCCGGGCGGCACAATCCTCTACTTTGCGCACGAGCAGCTCGAGATGCTGACGCTTGACAAGGAGACGGCACACATGAAGTCGAAGCTTGCTGTCGACTACGCGGATCTTATTTATAACGGCAAGTGGTTCAGCCCGCTCGCCGAGGCGCTCACCGCCTTTGCCAAGAAGGCCAACGAGAACTGCACCGGTACCGTCAAGCTCAAGCTCTACAAGGGCAACATGATCAACGCCGGCATCACCTCCCCCAACTCCCTGTATTCCGAAGAGCTCGTCACCTTCGGCGAGAGCGACTTCGATCAGGCACAGGCCGCGGGCTTCATCAACATCTGGGGTCTGCCGACCAAGGTTCAGTCTTTGCTGAAGAGTGGTAAACTTTAAGATTAAAATTCAATCCAACAAAGGCCTGTCCGTGCGGGCAGGCCTTTTGATATGAGGTAAGAAACATGAAACTTTGGGCAGGACGCTTCCAGAAACCGACCGACGAGCTCGTCAACGACTTCAACGCCTCCATCTCCTTTGACCAGCGGCTCTACAAGCAGGACATCGCAGGCTCCAAGGCGCACGCGCAGATGCTGTCTGACTGCGGCATTCTCACAAAAGAGGACAACGAACAGATTCAGGCTGGGTTAGACGGTATTCTGGCCGATATCGAAGCGGGGAACGTCGAATTTTCGGCAGACAACGAAGATATCCACATGAACATCGAGACGCTTCTGACAGAGCGGATCGGAGACGCGGGAAAGCGCCTACACACGGCAAGAAGCCGCAACGATCAGGTCGCGCTCGATTTCCGCCTCTACCTCCGGGACGAAATTTCTTCCGTGGTTGAAAACCTGCTGCAGTTGGAAGCGGTTCTCTGCAAAAAGGCAAAGGAACACCAGAAGACCGTCATGCCCGGCTACACGCATTTGCAGCGGGCGCAGCCGATCACGTTTGCGCAGCATCTTTTGGCCTACGCGAGCATGTTCACGCGCGATATTACAAGGCTCGAGGACTGTCAAAAGCGCATGAACGAGTGTCCTCTGGGCTCCGGTGCGCTGGCCGGGACGACGTATCCCATCGACCGCTTTGAGACTGCCGCGGCGCTCGGCTTTGACGCTCCGATGAGAAACTCTCTCGACGGCGTATCGGACCGGGACTACGCGCTGGAGTTTTTGTCGGCCGCGTCCATTCTCATGATGCACTTAAGCCGGTTCAGCGAGGAGATTATCGCCTGGTGCAGCTGGGAGTTTAAATTTGTGGAACTCGACGATGCGTACGCCACGGGCTCGTCCATCATGCCGCAGAAGAAAAACCCGGATGTGGCGGAGCTCGTCCGCGGAAAGACCGGCAGAGTTTACGGCGATCTTATGAGCCTGCTTACGGTCATGAAGAGCCTGCCGCTTGCCTATAATAAAGACATGCAGGAGGACAAGGAGCCGGTCTTCGATGCGCTCGACACGCTTCATCAGTGCATCCCCGTCTTTACCGCGATGGTGGATACGATGACGGTTCTCCCGCAGAACATGCGCGCGGCGGCAAGTAAGGGTTTTTTGAACGCGACGGACTGCGCCGATTACTTAACCAAAAAAGGCATGCCCTTCCGGGACGCCTACAAAATTTCCGGAAAGCTTGTCTATCTCTGCACGGAGAAAAACTGCACGCTCGAGGATTTGTCTCTAACGGAGCTCAAGAAGCTCTCGCCCCTCTTCGCCCCCGACGTATACGAGGCCATCCGTCTCGATACCTGCGTCTCACAGCGCAAGAGCTACGGCGGCCCTGCCGTCGAGCAGACAAGCATGCAGATCGCCGCCATCGAAACGTTTATCGCGGCACATACGAAATGAGTGAACGGCTCAGACTGTCGAAGAACCTTCCGGACAAATGGCTACGGAAAGGAAGATCGTGTGAAAGAAACCCATCAGGGGTGTCTTTCGCGTTCAATCAACCACTTTTTTAAACTTCGAAAAGTTTGAAAAAGTGTTCAGCCTGTCAAAAAGCTTTTTTGACAGGCTGAGCCCGCCGACAGTATGTCGGCGGGCTCATTTTGCGTATCAGACGCTTTCGTGCGCCTGCGATTTTTCAGGCAGCAGATTGGTCATGCTCTTGAGGCTGATGGCAAGGGTCGACGTATTGTGCAGCAGCGCCGAGGTCGTCGGCGGCAGGATCCCGGCCACGCCAAGCACGATGAGCGAGAAATTAAAGCTCACAATGAAGCGGTAGTTGCGGCGGATGCGCGCCATGAGCTCGGTCGAGAGCTTTCGCAGGGTCACAAGCTCAAAGAGGTCCTCCGAGGCAATCGTAATGTCGGCAATTTCTCTTGCGATGGCAGCGCCTGTCGAGATGGCAATGCCGGCGTCGGCCTCCGAGAGTGCGGGAGAGTCGTTCACACCGTCGCCGATCATGATGACCGTGCGCCCGGCGGCCTTTTCCGCGCGGATGAAAGCGGCCTTGTCTTCCGGCAGCACCTCGGCGTAGACCTCGTCCACACCGACCTGCGCCGCGACGGCCTCTGCAGTCTTACGGTTATCGCCCGTCATCATGACGACCTTGTCAATGCCGCACGCATGCAGCGCGCGCACCGCGTCGGCCGCCTCCTTGCGAAGCGGATCAAAGATGCAGATGACGGCGGCAAGCTCGCCCGCGATGCAAAGATAGAGGTGCGAATACTCCGCAGGAAGCGAGCAGAACTTTTCTTCCTCGCCCTCCGGCACATGGCAGCCCTCGTCTTCAAAGACGAAGTGCGCGCTGCCGATGAGAACCATTTTGTCGTTTACCATGCTGGAAATGCCGTGCGCGACGATGTACTGCACCTGCGAGTGGTATTCCTCGTGGTTCAGGCCCCGCTCCTTTGCGGCCTCCACAACGGCGTTCGCCATCGAGTGCGGGTAGTGCTCCTCGAGGCACGCGGCCAGACGCAGCATGTCCTCTTCCTGATAATCGGCGAAGGTCACAATGCCCGCGACCGTCGGCGTGGCATAGGTGAGCGTGCCGGTCTTGTCGAAGACGACAGTGTTTGCGTTCGCAACGGCCTCTAGGAACCGGCCGCCCTTAACAGAGATATGAGACGCGCTTGCCTCGCGCATCGCGGACAGCACCGCAATCGGCATCGCGAGCTTGAGTGCGCATGAGAAGTCGACCATCAGAACGGCCAGCATCTTTGTGACATTTCTGGTCAGCAGATACGTCAGCGCCGTGCCGCCCAGCGTATAGGGAACGAGCTTATCGGCAAGGCGGGAGGCCTTGTCCTCGGCGGTCGATTTGAGCTTTTCGGACTGCTCGATCATCTGGACGATCCGGTCGTACCGGCCGCCGCCCATCGTCTTTTCCACACGGAAGACGCACTCGCCCTCTTCGCAGACCGTGCCCGCATAGACGAAGCTTCCTTCGCGCTTGACAATCGGCATGGACTCGCCCGTCATAGACGACTGGTTGACCATCGCCTCGCCCTCGACCACCTTGCCGTCGAGCGCGATGAGATTGCCCGTGCGCACGACGACGAGGTCACCCGCCTGCACCGACGAGACAGGAACGAGCACTTCCGTTTCGCCCGCTTTGACCCAGACCTGATCGACATTCAGTGCCATCGCGCCCGCGAGATCGGCTACGGACTTCTTGTGCGTCCACTCCTCGAGAATCTCGCCGAGGCGCAGCATGAACATGACCGAGCCCGCCGTGTCGAAATCGCCGCGTACCATCGAAACCGTGACGGCGGTCGCGTCCAGAACGGCGACGGAGAGCTTTCCGCAGAGCAGCGCCTTAAGCCCCTCGCGGATATACTTGACCGAACGGAAGGCCGAGATGACCGCCCGCACGGGAAGCGGCAGGAACAGCTTGGAAAACGTGCGGCGAAGGACGGTCATGGCGAGCTTGTCTTCGTACTCGCGGTTCAGAGCGCGCGGCGTGTGCGCCGGGACAAGGTCCATCGCCTCCGCCTTCTGGAACGAAAACGCGGCAAACGCGCGAAGAACGGCTGTGCGGTTTTCTTGGAAGCTGACCACCGCGTCACACGTGCGGTCGAAGACCTTGACCTCCGAAACACCGTCGATCGTTTTCAGATAATACTCCAGAACGTCTGCCTGATGCAGCGTCATATGCGCACAGACCAGGTGCACCCGCATCCGCCCGCGCGACTCATGCAGAATCTGACATTTCATATAATGGAATCCTCCGGGGAAAATTCAAAGAAATAAGGGCCGCGTTGTGCGGCCCTTGGGGTAGCCTTTTATTCGGCCGCGGGAGCATCCTCTTCCGAAGCGTCTTCCACGACAGCAGCCTCCTGCGCCGCCAGACGCGCTTCGTTAATGTCCTTGGCATCGGCGTAGATGTCCTCCGCGCCCTCGCGGACGGTGGTAGCGGCCTTCATGACGCAGTCCTTCGCGCGAAGAACGGCGGCGGTAGTGTGGGCGTAGACCTTCTTAGCGTCCTTGCTTCCGAGAATCTTCAGGCCCGCGGTTCCGAACAGAACGCCGGCAGCAAACAAACCAATATGCTTCATCTGTAAAACCTCCTGTTATTTTGGGCCGCACCGGCGGCTGCTGCGCCGCGAGTTAGCCTTCTTTAATCGTGAACACAATATAGCACGGAACTGCAAAAAATGCAAGACTGTTTTCAACAAAAAGTGCATTTTTTCGGAAGAAAATCCTGTGCAGCTTGTCAAACGGACGGGCAATAGTTTGGTCCGGACAATTTTGCGTGAAACAGGCGGCGTCCGATTGACATTCTGGACATGAGGGCTTATGATCATACCCATACCGGTATGGAGGGACGCGCAATGAAGCAATGCATGGATTCGGACAATCTGCATCGCAGGCTCAAAAAGATCATCGGTCAGGTCCAGGCCATCGACCGTATGATCGACGAGGATGTGCCGTGTGAGGATATTCTTGCGCAGATCAACGCCGCAAAATCCGCGCTCCACGGCTGCGGCAAGGTGGTGCTCGAGGGGCACATCAAGCACTGCGTGTGCGACGGCATCGAACACGGCGACGCGGACAAAACGATTGAGAATTTTACGAAGGCCGTCGAGCGGTTTTCCAATATGGGCTAAGAAATGACTTTCGAACACCCCGGAATTTCTGAAATCAACGCGTAGGGGTCGATGCCCACATCGACCCGGCGGGATAACCTGTTTTTACGGAAATCTCCGGCGAATTCGATACTTCCCTTGGGGCGATGTGGGCATCGACCCCTACGCATCTTTGGGAAGGTTTTCGCAAATCGTGATTTTTTTGAATCATGTAAGGGGCTGCAAGCTGCAGCTCTTTTTTGTTTGCCTCTTGGCAGCTTATACCCCTATAGGTATCATATACGCATACCCCATATGGTTTAAAGAAGCGGTTCGACATGAAAAAGCTGATAGAAAAGCTGGAGGCGTTTTTGGAGCTCGGCGGCATCAAAAAAGATGTGACGCTGCTGGCGCTGTCCGGAATTGCGGTCATTTGCAGCCTGTGCGGCGTGCGGCTTGGCGGCCTTCTTGAGGAGCTGACCGTTGCAAAGGCGCGCGCGGGCATTGAAAAGCTCTTGCACCTCATGCCGCAGACGGCGCGCGTGGTATCAGGCGGCGAAGAAAGAATCATTCCTGCTGAGAAGGTTCAGACCGGAGACATCCTCCGTGTCCTTCCCGGAGAGAGCATCCCGGTCGACGGCGTGATCATCTCCGGCCGGACCTCCATTAATCAGGCGGTCATGACGGGCGGTTCGCGGGCGCTTTGGTGCTGGCCGATACGCTGCGGCCGGACAGCGAGCAGATGCTTGCACGGCTCAAGGAGCTTTCGGTGCAGCCGGTTCTGCTCACGGGCGACCATGAGGCGGCAGCCAATACGATTGCAGCGAAGGTCGGCATGCAGGACGTGCGCGCCGGGTACCTCCCGGAGGATAAGCTGCGCTATATTGATGACTTCCAGAAGGCCGGAAGCCCGGTCTGCATGATCGGAGACGGTGTCAATGACGCGCCCGCGCTCAAAAAAGCGGCTGTCGGCATTGCGATGGGCGGCGTAGGAAGCGACATTGCCGTTGACGCGGCGGATATCGCGCTGGTAGACGATGAGATTCGCGAGCTTCCGCATCTGGTGGCGCTCTCGAAGCGGATGATGACGACGATCAAGCTCAATATGACGTTCTCCATGACGCTCAATTTTATCGCGATTATCCTCGCCATGACGGGCACGCTCAGTCCCGTCGTCGGCGCGCTGATTTTATATCGCTCAGGAAGCGCCCGTACTGGCCTTTAAGGCGTCGAGCGCGCGCTTGGTGTCGCAGTCATAGAGCTCTTCGGGTGGAATTTCAACGAGGCGAAGAAGGTCTTCGTGCTGCCGGATGACGCAGCTGCCGCCGGTGTCGCCGGTGAGCGCGAGAAGCTCGGGGAAAAATTTCTTCGGGAAGATGCAGGGGTTGCCGCGCTTGCCGTTGTGGGCGGCGCCGACGATGCAGTCGGGCTCCCGCGTCCAGCGCTCTGCCACCGCGCAGACGGAGTTCGGCTGCAAAAGCGGCTGGTCGGCTACCATATATAAAATTGCGTCGCAGTCCAGCATGGCCTGCGTCCCAAGAAAAATTGTCCGGCTCACACCGAGCTCCGGCGCATCGTTCAAAATCGCAGTAAAACCGTATTGTGCCGCCAGCTCGAGCGCCTTTTCATACTGGCTCACGACCGTCACACAGGAAAAAAGCCCCGGCGGCACGGCCAGAAACGCCAGCTCCAGAAGAGACGTTCCCCGGTACGCGGCGAAGAGCTTGTTTGCGCCGAAGCGGCTCGCGTTTCCGGCCGCCATGATGAGGCACCCGAGCTTGGGTGCGGCTGCGTTTGCCATGACAAAACCTCCGTGATTTTCTACAATTCAGTATACCCACTTTTGAGCATTTACGCAAGAAAGCACCAAAAATTTCGGCAATTTCGAAAAAAGCGTTATACCGAAAATAGGATAATGCTTTTGCTTCCGATTTTTTTTCGGGTGTGCTAAAATTATTTCAGAATACAAGGGGCAGTGGGCGAAAAAATGCGGCCCGCGCGCACCTGTGCGATAGAAAATTGGAGGTCAGAGTATGAGCATCGTAGGCAAAAGCGAGGTTCGTGTCGACGCGTTTGACAAAGCGACCGGCAGAACCAAATATTACGAAGACCGGATGCCGTCCGGTGCGCTTTATGCGCGGATCAAGCACTCGGAAATTGCCCATGGCTACGTCAAGTCGATCGACACCTCGGCGGCCGAGGCCATCGAGGGCGTGGTCAAGGTGCTGACCTGCTTCGACGTGCCGGACATCGCCTTCCCGACGGCCGGTCACCCGTGGTCGATGGACCCCGGCCATCAGGACGTTGCCGACCGGCATTTGCTGAACCGGCACGTGCGCTACTATGGGGACGAGGTCGCCGTCGTCATCGCGGAAAACGAGGTCGCGGCGATGCAGGGCGTGCGCGCTTTGAAGGTCGAGTACGACGTGCTGCCGTTCGTGCTGGATGTGCAGAAGGCGATGGAGCCGGATGCACCGCAGATCCACGAGGCATTCCCGGGAAACGTCTTAAAGCACACGTCCATGGCCAAGGGCAACTACGACGAAGCCATCAAAGAGCCCGGCCTTATTAAGGTCGAGGGCTGGTATGAAACGCCGATGGTGCAGCACTGCCACATTGAAAACCACGGCTGCTTTGCCTACGGCGAAAACGGCCGCATCACCGTCGTTTCCTCGACGCAGATCCCCCACATCATCCGCCGGATCGTCGGTCAGGCGCTTGGAAGACCTTGGGCAGATATTCAGATCATCAAGCCCTATATCGGCGGCGGCTTCGGCAACAAGCAGGACGCGCTCTATGAGCCGCTTTGCGCCTGGTGCTCCACGCAGGTCAACGGCCGGTGCGTCCGCATCGACTGCTCGCGCGAGGAAACGTTTGTCTCCAACCGCGTGCGCCACGCCATCCGGTTCCACATCATCACGTGGCTCCACAAAGACGGCTCAATTGCCGCGCGCAAGATCGAGTGCTTCTCCAATCAGGGCGCATACGCGTCGCACGGCCACTCGATCGTGGCCAAGGCCATGGGCTCGTTCCCGCAGATCTATCCGTGCGCAAACTTTGAGGGCGATGCCTACACCGTCTACACCAACCGCCCCGTTGCGGGCGCGATGCGCGGCTACGGCATGCCGCAGGCCTCGTTCGCGGACGACGCAAATATTGAAGATTGCGCGAAAGCTGTCGGCATGAACCCCCTCGAGTACCGCAACAAATTCATCATGCCCAAGGGCTTTGAAGATGGCTTCTCGCACAACGTCAACTACTACGATTCCTTCCGCGACTGTATGGAAAAAGGCCGCGTAGCGATCGATTACGACAGAAAGATCAAGGAATATCAGAACCAGACCGGCCCCGTTCGCCGCGGCATCGGCATGGCAGCCTTCTGGTACAACACCGCGGTTTACCCCATTTCTCTTGAAACCTCGTCGAACCGCATGCAGCTGAATTTGGACGGTACCGTCACGATGCAGTGCGGCGAAACAGAGATCGGCCAAGGCGCGGACACCGCATACTCGCAGATGGCGGCAGAGGTTCTGGGCCTTTCCAGCTACCGCGACGTACACGTTGTTTCCTGTCAGGATACCGACATCACCCCCACGGGCCTTGGCGCGTATGCGTCCCGGCAGACCTATGTTGCGGGCTTCTCGATTCGGCAGACGGGCGAGCTGCTCAAGAAAAAAATTCTCGCCTATGCGTCGAAGCTCACGCGGCAGATGGCTGAAAACATGGACATCCGAAACAGCAGCATCGTCCGCATCATGGACGGCAAGGTTTTGATGTCTCTCAAGGAGCTTGCAATGACCGCGCAGTATAACGCCGCCGACTCCGAGCATATTACGGCCGAGTCGACGTATACGATCCGCAACAACGCCTATTCCTTTGGGTGCAGCTTTGCGGAAGTCGAGGTCGATATCCCGATGTGCAAGGTCAAGCTCCTGCGGCTTATCAATGTCCATGACTGCGGCAAGCTCATCAACCCCGCGCTCGCCGAGGCGCAGGTCCACGGCGGTATGTCGATGGCCATCGGCTATGGACTTTCCGAGCAGCTGCTCTTCGATGAGAAGACCGGCCGGCCGCTCAACAACAACTTGCTCGACTACAAGCTCTCGACGTTCATGGACCATCCGAATCTCGAGGCGCTGTTTGTCGAAAATCCCGAGCCGACCTCGCCGTTCGGCACGAAGGCGCTCGGAGAACCGCCCGCCTGCTCCGGCGCGCCCGCCATCCGCAACGCCATCTTGCAGGCCACCGGCGTCGCCATCGACACAACACCAATCACCCCGCATGTTCTGTACGCGGAATTCTCGAAGGCAGGCCTTATTCACGACGAATGGGCAGAGGAGGGGAACTAAGCTATGTATGATATGAAAGCGCTCTATGAAGCGACGAGCGTTCAAAACGCCATCGAGCTGCGCCTTGCGCATCCGGAAGCCCAGATCATCGCGGGCGGCACGGATGTTCTCGTGCAGATGCGAGAGGGAAAGCGCGCGGGAAAAGAACTGATTTCGATTCAGGGATTGGATGAGATCCGCGGGATCTGTCTGGATGAAAACGAGGCCATCCGCATCGGAAGCCTCACGACATTCTCGCATATTACGCGCGATCCGATCATTCAGAAGTATATAAACGTCCTCGGAGAAGCTGTCGACATGGTCGGCGGCCCCCAGATCCGAAACGCCGGCACCATCGGCGGCAACACCTGCAACGGTGTGACGTCTGCCGACTCTGCGTCTACCCTTCATGCGTGGGAGGCGATCATCGAGCTGACCGGCAAAAACGGCAAGCGCTATCTTCCCATCAAGGACTTCTACATCAAGGCCGGTACGGTTGATATTAACGTCGCCGACGGCGAGATTCAGACGGCGATCCTTATTCCGAAGGAATCCTACGACCGCACGGCGGGCTTCTACATCAAGTACGCCATGCGAAACGCGATGGACATCGCAACGACGGGCTGCTCGGTCAACTGCCGGCTGTCCGACGATAAAAAGACGTTCGAGCGCGTGCGCATTGCCTACGGCGTAGCGGGTCCTGTCCCCATGCGCGTTCCGAGCGCGGAAGCGGCCATCAACGGCAAGGAAGTAACGCTTGAGAATATCGAGACGTTCTCGAAGACCGTTCTCGAGGACATTCACCCCAGAGATTCGTGGCGCGCCAGCAAGGCCTTCCGCCAGCACATCGCGGTCGAGATGGCCAAGCGCTGCCTCATGGAATCGGTCAAACGCTGCGGAGGTGACGTGTAATGGCACAGTATAAGATTGTAAGGTGCACAATCAACGGCAAAAAACGCGAGCAGATCGTAGACGTGCGCGCGAGTCTGACCGACATGATCCGCAACAATTTCCACCTCACGTCCGTCAAAAAGGGCTGCGAGGTCGGCGAATGCGGCGCGTGCACGGTGCTCATCGACGGCGAGGCGATCAACTCGTGTCTGTACCTTGCCGTGTGGGCCGAGGGCAAGGAGATCATCACCCTCGAGGGCCTCATGAACCCCGACGGAACGCTCTCCGATATCCAGAAGGCCTTTATTGACGAGACAGCCATCCAGTGCGGCTTCTGCACACCAGGCTTCATCCTGACGGCGACCGAGATTCTGAACGCAGGCGTCGAATACACGGACGACGAGCTGCGCAAGCTCCTGTCCGGACACCTGTGCCGCTGCACCGGCTACCAGAACATTTTCAGAGCCGTCAGAAAGACGATGCTCAAAAGACTCGGCAAGGATGCTGCGGCAGAGCTGGTAAAATAACAGAACAGAAGACCATCCGCGGGCTGTCCCGCGGGCGGTCTTGCACGTTAATGCAGGCTGTGATATGCTGAAAAAAACATCGCGGAGGTGCAGGATGAAAAAGCTGAAAGAGATGTTCTTTTCGGAACGGGGCATGGGAATTGTCAACATGCTGTTCTGCCTTTCTCTGCTAATTCGTGTAGGCTGGCTGACGGTGATGACCTACCTTGTATGGGCTGCGTATCTCGTCTTTTGCATAAAACACGCCGAGTCCAAGGCGAGCAGGATCATAAGCACCGTATTTTTGGTGTTTGCAGCCGTCCTCGCCTGCGTGAACCTGTACTTTATGTTCTGAACATCCAAGTTCCCCCATAATCATCGAGCGCCCCGGACTTTCGTCCGGGGCGCTTTGCATCTTAATGCGCGGTGACAACTTGCCTCATCACGGAAAGAATCTCCTCACGTATCGCCTGCGCGTCGCAGCTCGTCGCGGCAAGGCAGGTATCGCCCGCTTCCGGGATGGTCTGCCCCAGATGCTCGCCGTCTTCCAGACAGACGGTCATCCGGCATTTCATACACGTGAAAAGCTCCGGCCGCCAGAGATAGACCGCGCAGATCGCGTCGTGGATCATCATACCGTCGATGTTGTGTACCTGCCTGTAAACGTCCGCGTAGCTTGACAGCATCGCGGGGACAATTTTTCCAAGCTCGGTCGGCGCGCGCAGAAGCTCGATGTCCGAGCGCGGCTGGTAGCAGAGGTTCGTCGCATCAAGTCCGATCATGACGGTTTTCACGCCGCTTGAAAAGACGACGCTCGCCGCTTCCGGGTCTGCGACGATGTTGAACTCGGCGTACCTTGTTGCGTTGCCCGCGTGGATGCCGCCGCCCATGACCGTGACGCAGGCGATGGCGTTTGCGATTTCCGGCGCTTTTTCGAGCGCGAGCGCTACATCCGTCAGGGGCCCCAGCGAGAGAATTTCAAGCTTCCCCGTGTATTTCCGCGCCATTTCGATGATGAAATCCGCGCCGTTTTTATCGGATGGCGTTCCCCTCGCGTAGAGATCGAGCGAAGCTCCAAGGCCGCTTTTGCCGTGGATGTTGCTGGCAGACCTTGCGGGGCGCACCAGCGGCTTTGCGCTTCCGGCAAGCACCGGGATATCCGCGCGAGCGTTATATTCACACGCGAGCAGCGCATTGTTGACGGTCACATCCAACCCGACGTTTCCGCTCAGCGCGACCATGCCGAGCACGTCAAATTCGGGTCTGGAGAGCACCATGCTCAGCGCGATAAAATCGTCGATCCCAGGGTCGGTACAGATGACGAGCGGCCTTTTTTCCATGAACGTTCCTCCTGTTTCGGATTTTTTCTTATTGTACCATATGCGTCACAAAAAGCAAGGCTCACGCAAACGCTGCCCCGTAGGCCGCGCGGAGCGCCTGCTCATATTGGCTGTCGTTGACGCAGAACATTGCGCCCGGCGGGGTTTGGACGAGATGGTGTACCGGTGCACCGGAGGCCTCGATGGCGGCGGAGAGCTTCGGAATGTCCTTTGTCGACCGGTAGAGCGTGAGAAGGACGGCTAAGTTTTCCCGCAGCTTCACCTTTGCGTCCGGGAAGCGCTCGCGCAGCTGCTCGGCGGCGGCATGCAGTGTGTCCGATTCTGCGCCGGAAGAAAGAAGCAGGCACAGGCCCTCCACGCCGCAGGCGCTGTGGAACGTTTCAATCCGGTGCTCGTTGAGGCACGCGCGCACCTCCCAGAGCGCCGTCTCCTCCGTGTTTTCCGGAAAGATAACGCGCAGCATGGAAACGGGTCGTCTTCCCGCAAAGCCGATGACACCGGAAGCAGACAGACTTGCGGGCGCGTCGAAGCCGATGCGCGTGCCGGGGGCGTCGGGGGCGAAGGTCGAGCGGATGTGCAGCGGGATCTGCCGCTCGCGCACGGGGGCGACCGCGCTTTCATGCAGCACCTGCGTCCCGGCGGCAGAAAGTAATTGCAGTTCCGGGTAGCTGAGGGTTTCGATCGGCGCAGGGCGCTTCACGATTTTCGGATCGGCGGCCAGAATGCCCGGCACATCCGTCCAGTTTTCATACACGTCCGCATGCAGCGCCGCCGCAGCCAGGCTTCCCGTGATGTCCGAGCCCCCGCGCGGGAAGGTATGGACGCGTCCGTCCGGCAGCACGCCGTAAAACCCCGGGGTTACGATCTTCCGCCCGTCGGCAAGAGATTGGAGCGCCGCGTAGGAGGCCTCCTGCAAGACATTTCCAGTGTAGTCAAATTGCAGCCAGCTTTTAGCATCCACAAACGAAAAGCCGAGATAGGCCGCCATCAGCTTCGCGGCCAGGTATTCTCCCCGCGAGGCCAAGAAATCTGCGCTCGTCCGGGCAGATAAGCTTTCGTAGATCGCGTCTAAGTCGTCTTCGATCGGATAGTCGATCGCGCATTCGTCGCGGATGGCGAGATAGCGGCTCGCGATTTTGCGCCAGAGCTCCCAGCACGGCACACCGTATCTTAGATGGGCGTGGCAGAGATAGAGAAGATCCGTGATTTTATGGTCATCGGCATGGCGCTTTCCTGCGGCGGAGACGACGATGACGCGCCGGGCGATATCTCCCGTCACAATTTCGCGCACCCGTTTCCAGTTCGCTGCGCAGGAAAGGGAAGAGCCGCCGAATTTTGCGATTGCCAGCATTTGATTCACCTCATAATATGGTTTGCAGCGGAAAGCTTCCGCTGTGCCATTCTATGAAAAAGCCCGCCGGTTTGACAAAAGCCGCGCCCCGGAAATCCGGGGCGCGGCTTTGCTGCGTGAATGCCTTATTCGATGGAGGTCACGGGATAGTCCTGCGCCTCGACGGCTTTTTTGAGGGTATCGTCTGCGACTGCCTTCGAAAGCGTCACGACTGCCGTGCCTGCTTCGTGGCTGACCTTTGCTTCAGTCACGCCGTCGACGGCCTCAAGGGCTTTTTTGACTCTGGCCTCGCAGTGGCCGCACATCATACCGGTAATATGCATTGTTTTTTCCATGGTTTCTGGTTCCTCCTTGTTTGTTGCAGCGGGAAGCTGCTTTGTGTGTCTCTTATGATCATGCCGCGCGTCGCGGAGCTTAAAGAGATTGAGCCGAAGGGCGTTGGACACCACGCAGAAGCTCGATAAGCTCATCGCCGCCGCGCCGAACATCGGGTTCAGCGTCAGCCCCAGCGGGACGAACACACCCGACGCGAGGGGAATGCCGATGGTGTTGTAGAAAAACGCCCAGAAAAGGTTTTCGTGGATATTGCGGAGCGTCGCGCGGCTCAGGCGGATGGCCGCCGGAACATCGAGCAGGCGGCTTTTCATGAGGACAACGTCCGCCGCGTCGATGGCAACGTCGGTGCCCGCGCCGATGGCAACGCCGATATCCGCTCTCGTAAGTGCCGGCGCGTCGTTGATGCCGTCGCCGACCATTGCCGTCTTGCCCTGCGTCTTGAGCTTGCGGATTTCCAGCTCCTTGCCTTCCGGCAGAACGCCTGCGATGACCTCGTCCACGCCTGCCTGTTTGCCGATTGCTTTTGCAGTTCTTTCATTGTCGCCCGTCAGCATCACGACGCGAACGCCCATATTCTGAAGCTCGCGCACGGCCTGCGGGCTGTCTTCTTTGATGACGTCTGCCACGGCGATCACGCCGAGAAGCCTGCCGTCGAGACTGAAATAAAGCGGGGTCTTGCCTTCGTCGCTGAGAGACTGTGCCTGTTTTTTGATCGCTTCGGGAATCTGCACTTTTGCGCCGATAAATTTGTCGTTGCCGCCGCAAAGGGGCTTTCCTTGCAGGCTCGCCGTAAGGCCGTTTCCAGGCAGGGCTTGAAATTCCGAAACCTCGTCGGGAGAAATGCCGAGCGTCTCGGCGCGTTTCAGAATTGCCTTGGAAAGCGGGTGCTCGCTCTTTTGCTCGAGTGAGACGGCAAGACGGAACAACTCCTGCTCCGTGACGCCCTCTGCCGGGAGAACGTCTGTGACTGCGGGCTCGCCGGAGGTAATGGTGCCGGTTTTGTCAAGGGCGACGATCTGGATCCTGCCGGTTTCTTCCAGACTTGCCGCCGTTTTAAAGAGAATGCCGTTCTTTGCGCCAAGGCCGCTTCCGACCATGATGGCGACCGGGGTCGCAAGACCCAGCGCGCACGGGCAGCTGATGACGAGCACGGAAATTCCGCGCGCAAGGCTGTAGCCGAAGGGCTTCCCGATGAGGAGCCACACGATCGTGGTCACAAGTGCGATCGAGATGACCGCCGGGACAAAAATGCCGGAGACCTTGTCGGCAATTTTCGCGATGGGCGCTTTGGTGGCCGCCGCGTCGGAGACCATCTGGATGATCTGTGAGAGCGTCGTGTCCTGTCCCACGCGGGTGGCGCGACAGGTGAGAAAGCCCGACTGATTGACGGTCGCGGCGGAAACGGTATCGCCGGGGGCCTTGTCGGCGGGGATGCTCTCACCGGTGAGCGCCGCTTCGTTGACCGCACTGGTGCCGTCAAGCACCACGCCGTCGACCGGGATGCTCTCGCCGGGGCGGACGACGAAGGTGTCGCCGGACTGCACCTGCTCGATGGGGACGGTTTCTTCCTTGCCGCCCCGGACAACAGTCGCGGTCTTGGGTGCAAGCTTCATCAGGCTCTTGAGTGCGTCCGTCGTCTTGCCCTTCGAGCGGGCCTCGAGCATCTTGCCGACAGTGATGAGCGTTAAAATCATGGCGGCGGACTCAAAGTAGAAGTCCATCATGTAGTCCATGACCGCGTCCATATCGCCCCGGACCTGCGCGCCGGTCATGGCAAAGAGGGCGTAGGTGCTGTAAACAAATGCGGCGGTCGAGCCGAGGGCGACGAGCGTATCCATGTTGGGTGCGCGGTGCCAGAGGGCCTTGAAGCCGCTGATGAAAAAGCGCTGGTTGATGACCATGATGATGACTGTGAGCAGCAGCTGCGTCAGGCCCATCGCCACGTGGTTATCCGTGTAGAAGCCCGGCAGCGGCCAGCCCCACATCATGTGCCCCATCGAAAAATACATGAGCACGAGAAGAAACCCGAGTGACCAGAAGAGTCTCCGCTTGAGCTTCGGCGTTTCGTGATCCTCCAGCTGCTTTTCTGCGTCCTGCATGTTTGTCTGCGCCTGATTGGACGCGCCCTTTTCACTTGCGCCATAGCCCGCCTGCTCGACGGCCTGAATGATTTCCTGCGCGCTTGCCGTTCCATCCACGCCCATGGAGTTTGTGAGAAGACTCACCGAGCAGCTTGTCACACCCGGAACCTTGCTCACCGCCTTCTCCACGCGCGACGAGCACGCTGCGCAGCTCATGCCTGTAACATTGAATTGTTTCATGCTTTGCACCTCTTTGCATTCCCCTGCCGGTAGCATGCCCGGCTTCTGCCTATTTCATCAGTTTCTGCAGGGTGACGACCAGCTCGTCGATCACCTCGTCGTGTCCCTCGCGAATGTCGTTTGCCACGCACGAGCGCAGGTGGCTCGCCAGAAGCTCCTTATTGAATGCGTTAAGCGCCGCGTTGGCCGCTGCCGACTGCACGAGAATATCGGGACAGTACGCCCCGTTTTCGACCATGCTGCGAATGCCGCGGATCTGGCCCTCGATGCGGCTGAGGCGGTTGATGAGCTTCTTGTATTCCTCCGGCGAGCGCTCTTTTTTGCGCTGCGAGCACATGGGACAGTTCCGTTCTTCCATGCCGTGCCTCCTGATGTGTGTTTTAAATACCCCCTTGGGGTATCTTAACTATATACCCCCAAGGGGTATTTGTCAAGCGAAAATTTTTCGTTTGCGCGATTTTTTGGAGCAGCTGCGGCGCTGGACATGAGAATTCACAAATTCGTCACAGGATTCTGCAAAAAAAGCCTTGACATTTTCGGCAATCTGGATATTATATAAGATGTTAGCACTCAGAGATAAAGAGTGCTAACACAAAACCGTAGATCAGGCCGCAAGGCCAGAACATAATCAAGGAGGTAATCTTATGAAACTGACTCCGCTGGCAGACAACGTGCTGCTCAAGAGCTTTGAAGCTGAGGAAAAGACCGCGTCGGGCATCATCCTGTCCACGGCGACCAAGGAAAAATCCGTGGTGTCTGAGGTTGTGGCCGCAGGTCCCGGCACAGATGACGTGAAGATGACCGTCAAGAAGGGCGACAAGGTCATCACCGGCAAGTTTGCAGGCCAGGAGCTCAAGCTCGACGGCGAGGACTATGTCATCTGCAAGCTCGCCGATATTCTGGCAATTGTTGACTAAGACTGATTGAACGCTTCAAGGAAAGGAAGATTTTTATTATGGCAAAACAGATCGTTTACGGCGAGGACGCGCGCAAGGCGCTGCTGTCCGGCATTGACCAGCTTGCCAATACCGTTAAAGTTACTCTGGGCCCGAAGGGCCGCAACGTCGTGCTCGGCAAGAAGTACGGCGCGCCGCTGATCACGAACGACGGCGTTACGATCGCAAAAGACGTCGAGCTCGAAGACGCGTTTGAAAATATGGGCGCGCAGCTCGTCCGCGAGGTCGCTACCAAGACCAACGACGTGGCCGGCGACGGCACGACAACCGCAACGCTGCTTGCACAGGCAATCGTCCACGAGGGCCTGAAGAACGTTTCCGCCGGTGCAAACCCCATGGTCATGCGCAAGGGCATGGAAAAGGCTGTTGAGACTGCCGTTGAGACCATCAAGGCAAACTCCGAGGCTGTCAAGGGCAGCGACGATATTGCCCGTGTCGGCGCGGTGTCTTCCGGCGACGAGACCATCGGCAAGCTGATTGCAGAGGCGATGGAGAAGGTTTCGACCTCCGGCGTCATCACCATCGAAGAGTCCAAGACCGCCGAGACCGGCCTCGAGGTTGTCGAGGGCATGCAGTTTGACCGCGGCTACATCTCCCCGTACATGGTTACCGATACCGAGAAGATGGAAGCTGTCATCGACGATCCGTATATCCTGATCACCGACAAGAAGATTTCCTCCATTCAGGAGATCCTGCCGATCCTCGAGCAGATCGTCAAGGGCGGCCAGAAGCTGTTCATCATCGCCGAGGACGTTGAGGGCGACGCGCTGTCGACCCTGCTCGTCAACCGCCTGCGCGGCAGCTTCAACTGCGTCTGCGTCAAGGCTCCGGGCTTTGGCGACCGCCGCAAGGAAATGCTCAAGGACATCGCCGTTCTTACTGGCGGCACATATGTCTCGAGCGAGCTGAACATGAACCTGCCCGACGTGCAGCTGGCTGACCTTGGCCGTGCCCGTCAGATCAAGGTTACGAAGGACAACACCGTCATCGTCGATGGCGCCGGCGACGCAAACGAGATCAAGGCGCGTGTTGCCGAGATCAAGAACACACTGGCCATCACCACCTCCGACTACGACAAGGAAAAGCTGCAGGAGCGTCTGGCAAAGCTGTCCGGCGGCGTAGCTGTCATCAAAGTCGGCGCGCAGACCGAAGTCGCCATGAAGGAGCAGAAGCTCCGTGTGGAGGACGCGCTGAACGCAACGCGCGCGGCTGTCGAGGAAGGCATCGTTGCCGGCGGCGGCACGGCGTTTGTGAACGCGATCCCGGCTGTTGAAAAGCTGGTCGCGAAGCTCTCCGGCGACGAGAAGACCGGCGCTTCCATCATCGCCAAGGCCCTGCAGGCTCCGATCCGCCAGATCGCGGAGAACGCGGGTGTGGATGGCTCCATCGTCTACGAGAAGATCCGTTCGAGCCGCAAGCTCGGCTATGGCTACAACGCCTACAGCGAGACCTACTGCGACATGATCCCCGCCGGTATCGTCGACCCGACCAAGGTCACGAGAACTGCGCTGGAGAACGCCGCGTCCATCGCCTCCTGCGTCCTGACGACCGAATCTCTGGTCGCCGACAAGCCCGATCCGCAGGCAGATGCCGCGATGGCTGCTGCCGCAGCACAGGGCGGCATGGGCGGCGGCATGTACTAAGCCGTAACCAGGTTCTGATTTGTAACGCACAACAAAAGCCCGGCGTTTGTTCCCGCAAGCGCCGGGCTTTACAGCCAAGCCGGAAAAAAGTAAACTTCCCGTCAGCTTTCGCTTTACAAGCTCCAAAATATTTGCTATAATAGTTTCGCGTTTTGAAACGCAATACGCGCTCGTAGCTCAGTTGGATAGAGTGACAGACTCCGACGTTTCTGCCCCATTCGGCTGAGAGAATCCCAAAGCCGTTGATACGACTGGACTTTTCGGGTGTGAGAGCATTTTTCCGCTTGTTCCTTGACTACTGTTTGACTACCAATTTCAAAAAGCGATGACCGGCACCCTGCCGTTTATCTCATAAATGCGCCCGTAGCTCAGCTGGATAGAGTGACAGACTCCGACTCTGTAGGCCAGCGGTTCGAATCCGCTCGGGCGTACCACAAAGGAAGCATCCGAACCGGATGCTTCCTTTTTACTATAAACAATCCGCTGAATTGATTTTCCTTTTTGTGAAGCATGACCGTGAACTTCGTGCTATGCTGAGCACAGAAATTGGCGCAGGGGCGCAGAAACGGGGCAGCGGATGTATTTGTGGGTGATCGCGGCAGTGACCGCATATTTTATCAAGGGGTTGTGCGGCTTTGCCAACACGCTGGTACTGACCTCGATCCTGAGCTTCGGCGCGGACAACGCCAACATTTCGCCATCGACCTGCTGCTGGGCTATCCCGCCAACCTGATCCTCACGTGGAACAACCGGCGGCGGCTGGACCCGAAGGCCTGGCTCCTGCCATTTGCGGCGCTGGGGCTGTTTGCGGGCATGAAGTGCAGCCGTGTGCTGGACGAAAAATGGGTGCGCAGGCTCACGTCCGTGCTGCTGGTGCTGTCGGGCGTGTCGCTGATCGCGGTGAATCTGTGAAGGAGAGCAATGACATGACGGAACGGGAAATCTGGGAGGCGGTCGTTCACTCGGACGCCAGCCTACGGCAGGAATAAATCCGCCCGGCAGACGCGCTGCCGGGCAAAAAACAAGCGCCTCAGAGTTTGACTCTGAGGCGCTTGCGTATCTGGGATGCTGTAAGGGGGAGATTACAGCAAAGCCTGATCGGTGACGGCGCGGCCGGCGATGCGTCCATAGAACAGGGCGCTGCCGATCGACGTGCCGCAGGTCGGGTACTGCGTGCCGTACATGCCGGTGCCGGCAACTTCGCCCGCGGCGTACAGGTGCGGGATCACGGAGCCGTCGGGCTTCATGACGCGCGCGGAGACGTCCGTCTCGAGACCGCCGAACGTGACGGTCACGCACGGGTGCATGCGCAGGGCCACGAACTTGGGCCCCTTGATCGGGTGCAGGAACTCGGCCGGCTTGCCGAAGTCTTCGTCGACACCCTTTTCGACCAGCTCGCAGTAGCGGTCATAGGTCGCCTGCAGCGTTGCCGGGTCGCAGCCCATCTTCTTGGCCAGACCCTCGATGGAGGTGGCGCAGGGATCTTTGGACTTGCCGGCGACAGCGGACTTGTAGCCGTACTGCACGCCGCCGTAGGGCTCTTTGCCGCTGGTGATATACCAGCCGCAGTTGCTGCCGGAGCGGGCGATGGCGTCGCTGACCGTGTACTGATAGCTCCACTCGTTGACGACGCGCTCGCCGCGGTCGTTGACGATGAGGCCGGACTCGTCGTTGATGCCGATGCCGCAGGTCAGGCTCGTGTACACGACCTGCACGGCGGGATGCTCGTAGTTGAGCGCGCCGATCTTCTCGGCGGCCGTCAGACCGTCGCCGACGTTGCCATGCGGCACGTTGCTGAAGTAATGTGCGACGGGGTAGCGCGCGACCATTTCCTTGTTGCGGGCATAGCCGCCGGTTGCAAGGATGACGCCCTTTCTTGCGTAGAGCGTGAGCTTGGCGCCGCCCTTGCGCGTGCACGTCACGCCGGTGACGACACCCGCCTCGTCCGTGAGGATCTCGTTCATGGCGGTGTCGTAGATGATCTCGCCGCCGAGGTCGTTTTCATAGTACAGCGTCAGGGGCGTGGAGATCTCGCCGCCTTCGCCGTTGGTCTGTCCGCCGCCGCCGGGGGAGTTGTGCACGCGCCACGGCTGCAGGCTGACGTGGATGGGTTCGACGTCGAGCACGTCAAAGTGCGTCTTGAGCACGCCGTCCTTTTCCACGGGCTTGGACAGCGGCTGCCACGGCTCTGCGAGCACTTCCGCGGGGTCGCCCTTCACGGTCGCCTCGATGGAGGTGAGCCAGTCGAGCGTCTGGTTGAGGTGATCGACCAGATAGCGGTTTTTCGACTCGTCCATGAACTTGCCGTTGCGGTTGCCGACGTCCATGAGGTAGTCATAGACCATGTCCGTGTTGTCGTACAGGCCCTGCTTTTTCTGCCACTTCGTGCCGGCTCCGAGGAGCTTGCCGCCGCTTCTCGCGGTGGCACCGCCGGTGATGCCCTGCTTTTCGACGATGACGACTTCCGCGCCGGCCAGCTTCGCCTCAATGGCTGCGGCCAGACCGCCTGCGCCCGCGCCGCACACGACCACGTCGACCGTGCGCACTTCGTCCTGGTACTCCGGCGCCTTCGGGGCGGGAGCAGCCTTGAGCGCGGCAATGTTCTCCTTGGACGCACCGGCAGCCTTGAGTGCTGCCGCCGTCGCGTCGAGGATGGCGGCGCACGTCAGATCTGCGCCGTCGACCGTGGGGATGTTCAGCGTCTGGTACTCCACGATCAGCTTGGGGTAGCGCTCTATCGGCGTCGTGTTCAGGCCCCAGGCAATGCCGCGGTATTCCTTGTGCTGCGTCACTTTTACGGATTCGATCCGGTTTTCCGATACCGTCACGCTGACGATGAGCTTACCGCCGTAGCCGCGGCCGGTGCCCTCGTAGGTTCCGGGATTGTAACTAGCCATATTTGGAACCTCCGTTTTGATTTATGGTTATATGGTTATAGGATGCTTTTACAGATCCAGCTTTTCGGCCTGGTCGTCTCTCCAGAAGAACTGCCAGTCCTTGAGGTGCCACTGGATGGCTGTCTCGCGTGGATCCATGGTCGCGGTCACGCCCTTGGCGTACATGTCGTCGATCTGCGCTTCCGTGTAGCCGAGGAACTCCAGCACCTCGCGGCTGTGCTCGCCGAACGTCGGCGCGGAGGCGACGATCTGCGCGGGGTTCTTCTTGAATTTGTTCGTGATGCCGATGCCCTTCATCTCGCCGTAGACGCTGTCGGTCCAGGTGGCGATGTCGTGGCGGGCGGCGTACTGCGCGCTCTTTTCGATGTCCGCGGGGCCGAAGGCCTTCTGGTTCGGGATGCCGGCCTTGTTCATGATGGCCTCGACCTCATCGACGGTGCGCTCGGCGCAGAACTTCGTGATGGCCGCCTCGATGCGCTGGCCGCGCGGCAGGGACTTCAGCGAGCCCGTCATGCCCTCGGGGAAGTCGGGGTCCGTGCCGTCGCCCGGCGTGGGCAGACCGACGAGCGGGTAGCCCTTTTTCGTGTTGCCGGCGCCGACCATGCCGATGAAGATCGTGCCTCCGTCCTTGCAGTCGTAGAACGAGAAGCCTGCCGCGATGTCGCTGACGTTTCCGGTGCGGTACTTGACCGGCTCGCCCGGGCCGGGGTAGCCCTTGTTGAACCACTCGGCCGGGTAGCTGCCCAGCAGGCGGAACATTGTCTCATACTGCGACACGTCGCATGCGTCGCCCTCGCCGGTGATGCGCGCGTTGGTCATGATGGACAGCGCGCAGATGCAGGCGTTGTAGGCGGTGGCATAGTCGGACAGGTACGGGTTGACCTTCAGCGGGGGAGACGTGGGGCTCGTGCCGTTCATGTACATGTAGCCGCCCATGGCCTGGCCGGAGACGTCGTAGGCCGCCTTGTTCTTGTCCGGGCCGGTCTGGCCGTAGCCGGAGACGTGGACGATGGCGAGCTTGCGGTTGATCTTCCACATATGCTCGTCGCTCAGGCCGTTTTTGGCATACGTGCCGGGACGGCCGGACTCGATCCAGATGTCCGCCCACGCGATCAGCTTCTCGAGCACCTCTTTGCCCTTGGCGGTGCGGGTGTTGAGCGTGATGGAGTACGTGTTGCGGTGATCCTGCGAGTAGCCGTAGTTGCCGCGGGTCTGGCAGGGCATGTTCGGGGACTCGACCTGCACGACCTGCGCGCCCATCTCGGCCATGATGCTCGCGGCGAAGGGGCCGGCGATGTTCGTGCCCGTCATGAGCACTTTCACGCTCGAGAGAACGCCGAACTTCGGGAACTGACCGAACGGCATATGGGTGCCGTAGTAATCTTTATAATGCGTCGACATAGTAGCGTTTCCTTTCTCAGCAGATGTGGGCGGTTACATGTTGAGCCAGCCGGCGTCGACCTTCAGCTCCGCACCGGAGATGTAGCGAGCGGCAACGTCGTCGGCCAGGTAAGCGATGGCGTTGGCGCAGTCTTTCGGCTTGCCGAGGATGGGCTTCTTCTCGCCGGGCTTCGTGATGGTGTGCAGCGGAGCAGCCTTGCCGGCGCGCATCTGCCATTCGAGGATGCCGATGCCCTTTTCGCGCGGCACCTTGTTGATCTCGGTGAGGATGTTCGCGGGCTCGATGCAGTTGCAGCGGATGCCGCGCTCGAAAAACGAGGCGGAGATGTTGCGCGTCAGGCCGAGCACGGCGTGCTTGGTTGTGACGTACATCGCGCCGCCCTTCAGACCGCGCAGGGACGCTGCCGAGGCGACGTTGACGATGTTCGCCGGCGTGCCCTGCTCGAGGAAGATCCTGATGGCGCGCTGGCAGCACAGGAACACGGCGCGCTGGTTGGTCTCGTAGATCATGTCGTAGACCTCCGGTGTCGTCTCATGGATGGGGAGCTGACCGTCGAGCACGCCGGCGTTGTTGACGAGGATGTCCAGATGGCCGAACTCCTTGAGGCAGGTGTCGAACATGGCCTCAATCTGTGCCGGGTCGCGCACGTCCGTCTTGACCGGCAGGATGACGCCGGGGGCGTTTTCCGCCGCGACCTTATCGCGCAGGTCTTCCAGCCGTTTCAGGCGGCGCGCCGCGGCGACGACCTTGGCGCCCTCCATGGCGAACAGCCGCGCGGTCGAGCGGCCAATGCCCGAGCTCGCGCCGGTCACGATGACGACCTTGCCTTCAAAACGCATCTTTTCCATGGTATTTGTCCTCCTTATGAAACGGAATGTTTGATGACCCTTGAACGGGTGTGACTTGATGCTCGTCTTGTTAAAATTGTATCATTTTTATAGAGCGCAGTCCAATATCGTTTTATGACCTTGTCAGAAGAAAAAGTTATGGATATAATAAAAGAAAGCAATATTTCGCTGCTGAGCGTTGCTTATTCGACAAGGAGTGTGGAAACTGTGAGCATTCAGCGCCTTCCGGTGTTCTTATCGGCTGCAGAGCACCTCAATTTCACCCGTGCCGCCGAGGAGCAGTGTATCTCGCAGACGGCCGTCAGCCAGCAGATCAAGCTGCTCGAGCAGGAGCTCGGCTACGCGCTGTTTGTGCGCGGCAAGCGCGGCGTGAGCTTGACGCCGGCGGGCGAGGTGTTCTACCGGCAGTGCCGGCAGCTCATGATCCGCTACAACGGCGCCGCGGCGCAGGGCAAGAAGGTTGCGCTCGGCAACGCGACGGATCTGCGCATCGGCTACGCCGGGGCCTATGAGCTGTGGACCATCGTCTCGCAGATCCGCAAATATCACCGCCAGCACCCGGAGGCGGAGATCGAGTTCCAGCTCGGCAGCAACCAGAGCCTGCTCAGCGGTCTGGCCGAGGGGCAGCTGGATATGGCGGTGCTCTCCGGCTTCGGCGTGGAGCTCGGCAAGGGGCTCGACAGCCGCGTCACGCTCTCGGATCCGTGCATGGTCATGATCAGCGCTTCGCACCCGCTGGCGGCGAAAAAAGAGATCCACCCAAGAGAGCTCAAGGGCATGCCGATCGTGCTCAACCGCGCGCAGGACAGTCAGCCCTCGGCCGGGCTGATCGCGGGCATGTATGCCAACATGGGCCTGCGGGAGAATAAGCGCATGTATGCCGACGATTTTTACAGCATCGCCCTCATCATCAACACCGGCATCGCCTTCAGCATCATGCCGGCGAGCGTCGCCTGCTGGGGGATCGACGGTGTGGTGTTTCGCCCGGTGCAGGGCTTCAAGGCGAAGGCGCGCACGCTGCTGGTCTATCCGCGCGGCTCGCAGGATACGGGCATCCAGTCGTTCGTGTCGCTCATCAGGCCCAAGCGCTGAATAACAGAAAACCGGGGCGTCCGCGCACATTGGTGCGGGACGCCCCGGTCGTTTATGGTTGTTCTGCGGCGAGGTAGCGCGCGAGCGCGTCCTGCCAGTCAGGCAGCGGCCGGAAACCGGCGGCTGCCAGCTTGGCCGTGTCCAGCCGACTGTTGTGCGGCCGCACGGCAAGGCTGCGGCCATATTCCTCGGTCGTCACCGGCAGCACGGTCATGGGGATGCCGGCGGTGCGGAAGATCTCGCAGGCGAAGTCATACCAGCTCACGTAGCCGCCGCTGTTGACCGCGTTGTAGCGGCCGTATCGGTCGGTCTCGACCATGTCGGCGAGCAGCCGCGCGAGATCGGGGACATAGGTCGGCGTGCCGACCTGATCGCATACGACGCGCAGCGTATCGTGCGTGCGGCTCAGCTGCAGCATGGTGCGCACGAAGTTTTTGCCGCCCGCGCCGTAGAGCCACGAGGTGCGCACGATGAAGTGCTGCGCGAGCGTGCCGCACACGGCACGCTCACCGTCGAGCTTGCTCTGCCCGTAGACATTCAGCGGGGCAAAGCGGTCGTAGTCCGCGGGGTAGGGGGCGGGATACGTCCCGTCAAAGACATAGTCCGTCGTCACATACAGCAGCTTGCAGCCGTGGTCACGGCTGGCCTTGGCCACGTTTTGCGTGCTGTCCCGGTTGACGGCAAACACCTGCTCGCGGTTTTCCGGCAGCTCCGCACCGTCCACGTCCGTCCATGCGGCGCAGTGGATGACCGCGTCCGGCTGCACGCCGGCAAAGAGCGCCTGCACAGCCGATGCATCGCAGAGGTCTGCCTGCACATATGCCGCCGCGTCTGTGCTGCGGCACTGCGGCGCGCGCCCGACGGCGATGCCGTGATGACCGCGCCGGCGCAGCTCCGTCATAACGGAGCTCCCGAGCAGGCCGTTTGCACCGGTGACGAGTATGTTCATGATCTCACCTCCGCAGCGCTTGCTACATCACAGCTCGATGCCGAGCGCACGCAGCGTCGGCCAGTTTTGATCCTTTTCGCTGAGGATGGGCGTGTCCTGTCCTGGCCAGACGATGCCGATGTCCGCATCGTCGTAGCGCAGACCGCCTTCGTCCTCAGGGTGGTACACGTCGCCGCACTTGTAGGCAAAGGCCGCCTGCTCGCTCAGCACCTGAAATCCGTGGGCAAAGCCGCGCGGGATGTAGAGCTGGCGGCGGTTTTCCGCGCTGAGCACGACGCCGACCCAGCGGCCGTAGGTCGCGCTGCCACGGCGCAGATCCACGGCGACGTCAAAGATCTCGCCCGAGATCGCGCGCACGAGCTTTGCCTGCTGGTGCCGCTTTTGAAAGTGCAGCCCGCGCAGCACGCCGCGGTGCGAGCAGGACTGGTTATCCTGCACGAACGCATCCGTGATGCCGGCAGCGGCAAAGTCGGCCGCCCTGTAGGTTTCCATGAAATAGCCGCGCGCATCGCCGAAGCTCTTTACGTCGACGATCTGCACGCCGGGAATATCCGTGGGCGAAAAGGTGAAATTGCTCATGGCTGCTTCACCGTCTCATAGGCGTACTGCGCCGGGTCACCGTAAAAGTCGAGCAGCATGTGCGCGAACTTGTCGTGCACGCCGTGCTTGGCCGGTGCCTGCACGATGTTCATGCCCGGATTGTGGTTGCCCTCGATGAGCTCCAGCTTGCCGCCGGGCAAAATGGCCACGTCCCAGCCGACGACACGCAGGCACGGCAGCGTCTGCGCGGCGCTGCGGCAGAAATCGCAGATCTCCTCCCACTGTGGGATGGGCGTGCCGCGAAAGCGCACGCCGGTCATCGGGTGCAGAATGTAGCTGTTGCCGTGCTCGTCGAGACCGTCGGTCATGATGACGCCGGTGGCCGGGTCGATCTCGCAGAAGATGCCGCCGCCGTGGGCGTTATCGACGTGCAGGCCGTTGTTGCCCACGCGCAGGCCCGCGCCAAAGACCTCAAAGCGCTCGCCGCGGCGGAACGTGATCACGCGCAGCGTGTTGAGCGACTCCGGGTGAAAGCGCGCGAGAGAGGCATCCGACTGGATGAATTCCTCGGCCAGATACTTGCCCGCACACAGCTCGTCAAACAGCGCCTGCCGGTCGGGTGCTGCGTCCCACTCAGCCTCCGTCAGCTTGCGGAAACCGATGCCCCAGCTGGAATACTGCGGCTTGAGCGCGATATTGTGGTACTGATGCACGAAAGCGTCAAACGCCGCAAGATCGCTCTCCGGCAGGTACAGCCAGCCGCGGCTGACAAACTGCGTGAAATTTTTCAGGAATGTTACCTTACTCTTGAGATACGGCTCGGCGGCGCTGTTGTACGGGCGCATGAGCAACGTCGCCTCCACGTCGGTGAGGTACTGCTTTTGCTGCGCGGTCGTCAGGCCGTAGAAGCCGAAGATCATGTACTCGGACATGGACACGCGCTTTTCCGGGTTGCTGCGCCGCACCTTGAGGTAGTCGTGAAAGAGCTTTTCCTCCGTGAAGCCCTCCGGCAGTTCACGGACGCCCTTGATATAGTCGCACCAGCGCTTGTGCAGCACGGGGTAGGCGCGGAGATTTTTGACCAGTTTATTTTCAGTGAGGATGTTCTTCATCGGTTTCACCTGCACAGTCCCGGAGCAGCGGATATTTGCCCACTCCGTCGAATTGAATGATGTTGCCGCCCGGCCAGTGCCAGTTGCCCTCAATGAGCTCCGGCCCGTCGGGCGTGACGGCGATGTCCCAGCCGACGTAGCCCATGCCGGGCACGCGGTCCATGGCCCGGTATACGCACGCGGTGAGCGCGGGCCAGAACGGGACCTGAAATCCGGGCAGATACGCGCCCGATGCCGGGTGGCGGGTATAGTCGCCGAGATCGGTGTTGTTGCGGCCCGGGCCGGACACGCGGCCGGACGCCAGCTCCAGCGGGTAGGCGATGCCGCCGGTGTGGAAGTTGTCGGTCGCGGCGCCTTGGCCGCCGCACTTGAGGCACGCGCCGATGAGCCGGACGCGGCCGCCGCGGCCGCGCGCGGCGTTGACGCGCACACTGTTGACGCACCCGGGGCTGAGTGCCTCGAGCGCGGGGTGCTGCCGGATGGACGCCTCGAGCAGCAGCCGCTGCGCCCGGCAGTCGTTGTAAAATGCGGCACGGTCGGGGATAGCGGCGCTGCGGCGGCGCTCGATGCCGCGGCCCATCGTGCCGCCGACGGGCTTGAGAAAGAACGTGTCGTTCTCATCCAGAAAGGTGCAGAAAGCGGCAAAGTCCGCTTCCGGTGCGTAGACGTGTGCCCGCCGGACATCGGGCGTGAACACCGTGAGAAAGCGCGCCTTGCTTGCAAGGGCTTCCTTTTCCGCCGCCGCGGCATTGCGGTTGAGCGCCCGGTCGAGCGCACCGGAGCGGCCGGATGTGAGGAAGGCCGCACGCTGCCAGTCCGGCAGGGCAAAGAAGCGGAGCACAAAGTAGTTTTCCGGCGATGCGCCGTGCCGCACACTGCACCACAGCGCGTCGAGCAGATAGCCCGTCCGGCTGCCGCCGCGCTGCGCGCGTAGGCGCGTGCACATGCGGTAAGTCTTTTTCAGTGCGTTCCAGCGGGACATGGTTCAGCGCCCCTCTCTGCATCGTCCAGAATGGCCCGGATGTTGTCCCGGCCGAGCCGCTCGATCGTGCGGCCCTGCGCGCGCAGGTCACAGCCGAGCGCCGCCGAGGCGATCTCAATCAGCGACGAGCACACTGGCGTCGGCACACCCAGCGCCGCACCCAGCGACTCCAGCAGGCCGAGCCCCTGCGGCACATCCTCCGTGATGTAGCGCGAGCGCACGGTCAGCGGCCCTTTTGCCCGCTCCGGCATGGCGGCGTAGGCGAAAAAGACCTCCTTCGCGTCACGCGCATCGTCGAGACTGTTGCGGAATTTACACGCCTCGACATACGGCACGGGGTCGCAGCCAAGGTGCTCGAGCACGCGCATTTTCTCGCCGTCGAGCGCCTCGAGCAGGTTCCAGGTCGACGGCGTGAACGCCTCGTGGTACATGCAGAAGTCGCCGTGCGTGGCCTCGATGCGCGGGATGCTCATCACGGCGCCGACCGTGTGCACGATCATGTTCGGGTTGTGCAGCGCGGCCTCGGCCACGCTCCTGAGATACACAAACGGCGTGCCCAGCCGGTCGAGCACTTCCCGTGCCGCCGGGAGCGCGTTGTGCGGGTAGACGCCGATGGGGTTGCGCACGTTGCGAAAGCCCACCTGAAACTCGCCCGGCGCGCCGATGCGCCCGTCGATGAAGTTGCTCTCCGCCTCGGCGAAGATCACGCCGTCGGCCGGGTGCAGCCCGAGCGCGTAGGCGGTGGAGAGGTAGCCCGGAATCATCAGCAGGATCTGCCCCGCCGTCAGAAACGGCACGACGCGCCGCAGCACGTCCGGGTGATAGCCCGTCTGCGTGCACAGCAGCACGATGTCCTTGCCGCGCACATCCGCCACGTCGCGCGACAGGTGCGCGATCACGCAGTCCGTGTCCGTGCCGAATTCGTGGATGCGCATCCGGCCGCCGGTCGCGCACAGGTACGAGAAATTGTCGTCGTGCAGGCTGTGCGAGGTCTTGATGAGCGTGACCTCATGGCCGCGCGCGGCGTAGTCGGCCGCAAGTGCGCAGCCGCTGTTGCCTGCGCCGAGAATGGCAATGTTCATAGTGTTTCCTCCATCCTGCGGCCAAAGCGCAGGTCGGTCTCCGGCAGGCGCTTGTTGTCCAGCGCGGCCGCCGGGGTGAATGTCAGCTCACCGAAGCGCACGCCGCGCGGCGTGAGATACAGATCCACGCGCACGAAGTCAAACGGCTTGCTCAGGCGGTCGGCAATGGCTAAGGCTTCGTCCAGCCCTGCCGGCTTCGGCAGCGTGAAGTCCTCGGGTGCGGCCTGCGAGTCACGGTTGATGCGCAGGAGCCGGAAGTCCCGGTCGAAGAAATAAAACTTCGGCCAGCCCTCGTCGCGCCCCACGCAGAGCATAACACAATCCGCCCGGCCGTGGAAGCAGTAAAATTTATAGTCCTCCGGCAGCGTGCCGTCCGGCGTGCCGATGTATTCCTCGATCAGCAGTTTCTTGTCCACATGGCGGTACTGGAGCTCGGAGTAATACGCCCAGAACGGCTCGCGCCCCCAGGCGCGCAGCTGCTTTTCGGCAGCGTTCGTGTCGAGCGCGCTTTTGTCCGTGCAGATGAGGTTGTAGCCGCAGCCGAAGTTCCACTTGACGGCGAAGCGCTCCGGCAGCGCGTCCCAGTCGATGTCCTCCGGCCGGTCGTACACGGCGAGCAGGCGGTTGAGCGTGCCGCCGCAGCCGCAGCCGTCCACATAGTCGCGCACGCGGTATTTGTCCGCGCACTGGCGCACGACGGGGTCCGTGCCGAAGCGCTCGAGCTTTTGCTTGAGCAGCTTTTCGTTGAGCGTCTGCGGGTGCTTCAGATCCGGCAGACGGCCGAACTTGCGCAGGAATAACAGTTTTGTGTTCCACCGCGGCGAGAGGTAGGACAGCCCGGCGTAAAACGCCCGGGTCGCGCGGCGGGTCTTTTTCTTTTTCATGGCGCGGTGCCGCCTTTCTGCGCGCTCAGGCGTCCGCGAGCGCGACGGTGTTTACCGGCTGCGCTGCCGCGGGCTCTGCCGTCTCGGATGCAAGGATCAGCTCCTCGGCCGCATCGAGCGAGTCGAGCAGGCAGTCGATGACGAATTTTGAGCGCCGCACGATCGAGCGGTACTCCATCTTCGAGGCTACGTACTGATAGTGCAGCACGGAGATCGACGGGTCGTAGCGCACGACGCTGCCCTCCTGGCGGCAGATCCAGTCGAGGATCTCCATCTCGTAGTACATGAACGTTTTCGGGTAAAACGGCTCGGGGTGGCGGGCAAGATAGCGCTGCGAGAAGATCACGCACGAGCCGTGCAGCACGACGCCCTCCGCGGGGCGCGTGGTGTCAATGTGCTGCTTTTTCCGGTTGCGGATCTGCACGAGCCGCCAGATGGCGGGGCTGTTTTTCTCGCCGCTGCTCAGCAGCAGGAGGATGGGATTTTTGCTGCGCGCAACGCAGGCGCGCTTGTGCCGCACGCTCTCGAGCGTGCAGCCGTGCAGCGTTTTCGGGCTCTGGTGAATGCCGGAGAACACCGACACAATGTCCGGCCCGAGCAGGTCGAACGGGTGCTGCGCGTAAATGCGCGCGATCTGAGGGATGAAGTCGTGCTGCGGGATCTCGACGTCGTTGTTGAGCACGACGGTGAAGTCCGCGTCCAGATGCTCGTACACCCAGCGCGTGCCGACGTTGTTGCCGCGGGCAAAGCCGTCGTTCTTGCCGTGCAGCAGCACGGTCACGTCCGGGCTCGCGGCGAATTCCTCCGCCAGAACAGCGCCCGTGCCGTTCGGGGAGGCGTTGTCCACGATGACGATGTGCTTGTCGCCCGCGAGCGCGCGGATGCTCTTGACGCAGCTGCGGGTCGTGTCGATGGCGCGGTAATGCAAAATGACGAATGCGGTCATGGTGTCTGTCCTTTCTGCTGCCGGCGGGCGCGTAGGCAGTTGGCGAGGTAATAGCTCAGGTCATAGGGATTGTGGCTGAGCCGGAAACTTTTGCGGAAGTGCGCGGCGGCGCGCGCCGGATCGGTCGGGTGGCTGCGCTTGCCGAGACGGCGGTTCATCACGGCGTCGCTGCGCGGAAAGCGTTGGTAGAGCGCTGCGTGCTTTTCATACAGCCGCAGCAGGTGGGGGTAGGATTTGACGACGGCGGAGATGCTGTCGCCGCCGACCTCGGACTCCACCAGTGCCTCCGGCAGGTACACGAGCCGGAAGCGCTCGGCCGCCCGGATGGCAAAGTCCCAGTCCTGATAGCGGCGGATGGTCTCGTCGAAGCGCACGGCCTCCCACACGGCGCGGTGCATGAGCATGGTCTGGGTGCTGGCGCGGTTCTCGGCCAGAAAATCCTCCAGCGCGCGGCCGGGGTGCGGCGCGTGCACGGGATAATAAAACGAGCTGCCGCCCGCGGCGACGCGGTTCATGCCGCAGTAGCACAGATCGGCCCCGGTGGCCGTGAGCAGATCATACTGCTTTTGCAGCTTGTCCGGGTGCCAGAGATCGTCGCTGTCCTGAAAGGCGAGGATGCTGCCGCGTGCCTGTTGCGCACCGAGGTTGCGGGCATAGCACGCGCCGCGGTTGTCGCCGTAGCGCACGTAGTGCACGCGCGGGTCGGTGTCGCGGTCGAACAGGCGCTCCGTGCCGTCGGTCGAGGCGTCGTCCACGACGATGACCTCGATGTTCCGGTAGGTCTGCGCCAGCACGCTTGCAATGCACGCCGGCAGCTTGTCCCTGCGGTTATAGGTCGGGATGACGACCGAGATCAGATCATTCATAGGCTGCCTCCATTCACGGCCGGGTAGGGGAAAGCCGCGCGCATCTGGCGCTTTTTCTCCTCGACCTGCTCCGGCCGGATGCGCCAGCCGTCCCGGATCTCGGCGATGGCGGGCGCTGCGCTCACGCGCAGGTCGCGCGGCGAATGCTGCACGCCATAGGCGGAATAGTAATCATCGAACTTATACCCGTCGCCGAGCGGGCGGTCGGAAAAGACGATGTGCAGATTCGGAATGTGGAAGCTGTCGGCCGCGATCAGCCCGTGCAGACTGCTCGAGAGGATGCAGCGGCACTGCGCGATCTCGGTCAGCACGGCGATGGGGTCATCCTTGACGTTGATGAACTTCGCGTTTTCGTACCGGCCCAGCAGATCCGTCACGGCGGGATCATTCAGGTCGCAGACGTGCGGCACGATGCCGATATCATACCGTTTTTCCGGCAGCGTGTCCAGCAGCTCGTCTGCGAGAATGCCGCCGTCGCCGGTCGGAATGTCGAGCGTGCGGCCGGTCATGCGCTCGACGCTGCGGCGCGTCAGCTCGCCGCGCACGGCGTGAAAGCACATGTCGCGCTTGAAAAAGCGCCCCTGCGCATCGTCGTAGTTGATGAATCCGGAGCCCCAGACGTCCACGTGCGGGTGCGTCCGGCCGTTGATGCACTGCTGCAGCTTCATGAGCGGATTGCCGTGCAGCTTATACTGCGCCAGACCGCTGCCGATGGCGCACAGGTCGCCGGTGAGAAACGAGCAGCGCTCGACCCGGTAGCCGAAGCAGCGCTCGATGATGAGCGGATTGAGCAGATCGCCCATGTTGGCGATGCGGGCGTAATACAGATTCAGCGTGTCCGGCATGGCGGTCACCTCCGGGGAAGATCACAGCGCGCGGCTGTAGGGAATGGCATAGAAAAACAGGAAAAACAGGCCCACACACAGGCCAAATACGAGGTACACCCGCCACAGCCGCCGGTCCTTTCGGCAGGCGGCGGCCTCGTCCGGGCCGGTGGGCGCATCGAAGAGCCGTTCGCGCGCGAGCTGTTCTGCCTGCGTCGGCGGCCGGAGCGCAGAGCCGATCACCGCTCCGAGGATACTCAGCACGATGCCGATGAAAAACGCATCCGCCCAGACCGGCGGTGTGATGCCGCGCAGGGCGCAGATCGCCTTCGCGCCCACGCAGCCGAGAAAGCCGAGCAGCATGCCGAGATACGCGCCGCAGCGGCTCAGGCGGCGGCTCCACACGCTGCCGAAAGCCACGAGACTCCACGCGCCCGCGATGACGGTGCCGCCGAAATACATGATGAGGAAGATCTGCGGTGGATTGAGGTAGGCGAGCGCGAGTACGATGAGGCTCACCGCCAGCATCGCCCAGCGGGAGCGGGCGAGCTTTTTGCGGTCGCTTTCGGCCTCGGGCAGAATGTCGTTGACGACGGAAAACCCGATCAGCGACAAAAACGTCGACGCCGACGAGATGCCGGCGGCGCTGATGCCGATGAGCAGCAGCATGCCGATGACCGGCGGCAGCACGTGCGTGGCCGCCCAGATCATGGCCTCGCTGCCCGGAAGGCTGCCGTTGATGTTGCGCACGAACGCGGCGGAAAAGTACAGCGCGATCGTCACGACCATGACGCCCATGGACGACCACACGGATGAGCGCAGGACGACGTGCTCGTCCTTTGCCATGAGGTAGCGGCTCGTCTGCCATGGACTGATGGCCACGACGAGTGCCCAGACGATGCCGTACGTTACGGCCCAGACCGTGTTGCTCACGCCGTCCGGATAGAGGTAGTCCGGATTTCCGGCCCAGGAGAGGATGCCGGGCATGGTGTCGCTGTTGGCGAGCGCCTCGATGCCGGCGAACCAGCCGCCGCCCGCGCGGATGAGAAACGGCACGGCGACGAGCGCCGCCGCGAGAAAGACGAGAAACATGATCGTGTCCGTCAGCAGCACGCCCGGCGAGCCGGAATAGATCGTGAAGGCGGTGAACGCCAGCCACACGATCACGGCGCACAGGCGGTAGTCATAGCCCGTGATGCTGCTCATGAGCGTGGCCACGCCCTGAATGGCGCTGAGCAGATATGCGCTCACGGACACGAGCAAAATCACGGCCGAGAGCCTGCGCAGATGCTTCGAGCAGAAGCGGCGGCCGAAATACTCCGGCAGCGTCGTCACCTCGCTCCGGCGGATGTACCGGCCGAAGAAGCCCGCGCCGTAGATATAGCCCGTCGCCTGAATGACGCCGACGGTCACGATGCCGATGAAAAAGCCGGAGTAGACCTCGCCCGTGTCGCCGAGAAACGCGCCCGTTGAAAGAAACGACGCGATGAGCGACCCGACGATCAGCAGCGTCGGCGCGTTGCGGCCGGAGACGTAGTAGTCGTTCGTATCCTTGACCATGCGCCCCGCGCCGATGCCGACGGCGAAGAACACGACGAGCGCAGCCAGGATCCCCAGGAAATACAGATTCATTTTTTCCGCCCGTCCCCGCGCTTCGGGCCCGTCACGGCCCGGTAGACAAATGCGGTGATGACGATCCAGACACCGAAAGCGACTGAGAGAACAGCTTCCATACCGGAACCTCCGTGAGATGTTAGTCGAGCTTCAAGAGCACGCGCGCATAGTGGTCGTTATTGACGAACGGGCGGCCGTTGAGCTCGTCGAACAGCGGCTGATAGCCATAGCCGTCCGTGACCCAGGCATAGCCGCGGTACTGCGCGGTGTTGAAGCCCGGAATGGTGTTGGCCTCGATGATGAGCGGGCCGTCCGCGGTCATGGTCACGTCCCAGCCGATGTTGGAGATCTTGCTGGCCAGCGGCACGGCGCGGCGCATCATGTCAATGGTCTCGGCCCAGAACGGGAGCTGCAGGCCGGGGAAGGGCACGCCCGTGACCGGGTGCGTATGATAGTCGATGAAATTGTTCTGATCCACGGCGTCCGTGAGAACGACACCGGTGCGGATGTCGATCATCGCGGTCAGTGCGTCCTGGCAGCCGTTGGAGATGTCCTTTTCGATGGCGGTCGTGAGCACCGGGGCAAACAGATACGTCCCGGACGGCGCGGTCACGGTGTAAAAGCGCACGATGCTCACGGCGCCGGGGTTGAGCTGCGCGAGCGTCGGATGCTGCTGGATGTATTCTTCCACGATGCCGCCGGAATTTGCGCGCAGATACGCGAGTGCGTCTGCCTGTTCGGCCTCGGTCGCTGCCGGGAGGATGCGCACGCCCGTGCCCTGACCCTTGCAGTTGGGCTTGTAGACGACCTTCCCGGCGTCACCGGCGAGCGCGCGCAGCAGCGCCGCGTCCACGGCGGACGCCTGCACGCAGCGGCGGCCGTAAAAGTCGGAAAAGACCTTGGAGAAGATGTATTTGTTCATCAGGATCGCAATGTAGCGGCGGTCGGTGAAGTTCTTGCGGAACTCCGCGCGCGTCCAGAGCGTGGACATGGTGCGCTTTTGCGCCTCCGTGCGGTCGTGATAGCCGACCCACTCATATTCGTTGAGCGAGATGTGGTTGCGCTTCTTGGCCTGCAGGATGTCCTTTTCGATCTCGGCGGCGTTCTCGCCGTGCCGGGCAGCGTAATCCGCGGCGAAGTCGCGGATGTATCTGCGTGCGGAGATCCAGCTGCCCAGTGTCCGTTTTTGTTCCATGTTGCATTCTCCTGCGTCAGATTTGGAGCTTCCTCAGCTTTTCAAAGGCATTCACCGGGGATGCTTTTGAGAAAATGAGGCGGCAGGGAAGCCGCACGAATGTGCGGCTTCCTCGTTTGCTTAGTAGTTTGGTGTGTCCCATTCATCCGGCACCCAGTCCTTGGGTACCATGGTGCTGCGGAAGCTGCCGTCCATCTCGCGATAGGCCATGCGCAGCTTCTGGATGCGCCACGCACCATCGCTGCCCTTGACAAAATCGTCGCAGTAGACCAGCCAGCCCTGCAGGACCTCGCTGTCATCATAATAGCACATATGGTCCTCGTATTGGAATACCCCGCGTGCGTGCGTGTCGTCGATCAGCCAGATCATTGGCTGATGGCCCATGTGCATCGTCTGCATGTCCTTGTTGCACCATTTGGCGTTGCGCGCCTGCAGGAGCTTGTCCTTGACGGCGAGATGGCCATTGAGGTAGTAGCGGAAGTCGTCCGTAAACAGCTCCATCACATACTCTTCTTTTTTCATGTCCATGCACCACCAGTAGAAGTACTTGCATTCGATGATCTTCTGGAGCTGGCACAGCTGCTCAGGCGTGTATTCCTGACGGCGGACGTGCTTGATGACATCGAGCACCATGTCGCGGACTTTGTCCGGGAATGGGATGTTTCTCGTCGCCATGGCGGGATTACTCGATGGTCTCGAAGTAGTCGTAGGACGGATCCTTGACCTTGTCGCGGCCGTTGTTGTAGTCAGGCGCGAAATCGGGGTGCAGGATCATGGTGTTGTCGCCGGCGACGGTGCGCTTGACAACGAGCCACTTGCCGTCGCGCTTCTCCCAGAGGTCGATGTCACGGCAGCGTGCCACGACGACCATGCCGTTGCGATACTTGCAGGCGGCGTACATGTAAGCCTCGGCGGCGGCCTTGGTGCCGTCCTCGTTGAGCTTGATGAGGATGTTGGTCATGACGTGGTGCGTGGAGACCATCTTGCGGTGCATCTTGAGCATCATGTCGATGAAGCCGTAGCCGGTGCCCTTGTAGGTCGGGCCGTAGTCGACCTGCGCGTCCTCGGCGAACACGGTCTTGCCGAGCGGGTTGTCGATGCGGTCCAGTGCGCGGGCGTAAACGTAATACTGGTCACGGATTGCGTCTTTTTCTACGAGTTTTTCAAGTTCAGTCATGGTTTTTTCTCCTTTCGATGTTGTCCTTGTTGGCTTCCTTTGCTTATTTACAGCAGTGGCGTCACATCTGCGCGATGAGCGCTTCCAGTTCTGCCTTTCTGCCGGTTTGTGTGATGATCTGCATGCCGCCCATCTGCGCGGTGCAGTTGGCCTCGACCATGCACCAGCCGTGTGTGCTGTAGGCAAGGTCCCAGCCGCAATAGTGATTTCCGGGCACCATGTGCGCCGCCGTTGTGACCATGGCAACGGCTTTGTCCCATTCCGGGAGGCGGTAGCCGTTAAAGCGCACGCCGGTGTCCGGATGGGCCGCGTAGCGGCGGCCCTTTTTGTCCGCGCCGTCGGAGCAGATGCACCCGGTCTCGGGGTCGATGAGTGCGCTGATGCCGCCGGCGCTGAAATTGTCGATGATGCCGTCGCCGCGTCCGACGCGCAGCGTGGGGTGAAACAGCCGCACCTCACCGTCGGCCAGGACGACTGTCGGGATGCGCAGCGTGTTGACCGACTGCGGGTGGATGCGGGAGAGCGCCTCGCCCTGCTCGATGATCTGCTCGAGGATGGCGCCGTGCGCGCTGTAGGCGGCGTGCGCAGCCTCGAGATAGGGGTAGTCGTGGATGGACTCGGTATGTACGCCCTTGCCGAAGGCGGCGTAAATGGGCTTGACGATATAATCCGGGTGCGCCTGCGTGAAATCGCGCAGTGCCTCGAGCGCGGCGGGCGTGGGCTGCGCGCCTTTTTTGATGCGCAGCACATCGCGGCCGTAAAAGTCGCGGAATTTCTGGTACGTCAGGTACTTGTTCTCGAGCAGGTTCGTGTTCTTCGGGTCGTTCATGCGCGGGTAGTAGCTCATGCGCACGCCCTCGGTGATGAAGCTGTCGCGGTAGGCGGCGTCCTTCCCCTCGTAGCCGAAGAGGAAATATTCATTGTAGTACGAGCCGTACCGGAACAGGCTCCGGATCATGTCGCGCCGCAGACGGTACAGGCGCTTTTTGTCGCTCAGTACATCCACGCCGCGGTACTGGGCGATGGTCTTGTCCAGATCCCGCCGCTTGCGGTGGTAGTAGTATGCCTTGCGGTACCAGGTCTGAAAACGGATCTTTCGGTAGACTTTGCGCCGCAGTTTTTTCAGCACGGGGATCACGCTCCGTTCGCAGGGATTTTTTCACTCATTTTGGTTCAAGCCGCCATACATCGAATGTACGACGGCTTGAATAAAGCGGGTTTCTTTACTTTTTCTTGATGACTTTCTTTTTCTTCGGGCGGAACATGTTGATGCGGATGCGGTGCGTGTTGTCGCGCTGGAAGGATTCCTCATACACGCGCAGGTAGCCGGTGTCCTCGATCAGCCACTCACCGTCGACCTTGACATACTTGTCGGTGTAGATGGCAGAGCCCTGAATCTGCGTGCCGCAGTAGGGGTTACCCTCGGCGAAGATCAGGTTGTCCTGCAGATACCACTTGCCGTAGGCGACCGTGTCGCTTTCAAACCAGATGACCGGGTTGTGACCCTGATGCAGGGTGATCTCGGTGTGGGGCATGGACTCCTTGAAGTAGTTGGTGATCTCCTTCGGGCCGTGGAAAACGAGCTTGCCGTTGGAGTAAGCCGTGGAGATGTTCGGGGTCATGGTCGTCTCCAGCTCGTCCCAGTTCTTGGTGTCGAGCGCGCGGAAATACTTGCTCTTGAGCTCCTTAATGGCCTGCACGTCCTTGAGACGCTGCACTTCTTTCTCGAGTGCTTCGAGACGTTCTTCAACTGTCATAATGATAACCTCCTGACTTGTTATCTGTGTTTGACGTTTGCGATCAGACCTTCATGGCGGCGGCGTAAGCGTCGGCGGTGGCTTCGATGCCCATGTCAGCCTTCTTGGCGCTGCCGATCACGTCGCAGGGGATGCCGAGCTCGCTGCACGCATCGGTCAGCTCCTGCGTCGGGCGGGAGTGCATGCCGGTGGCGATGACGAGGGAATCAAAGTGGCGGGTCTTCTCAACGGTCTTCTTGGCCTTGTTCGTGAACGCGTAGGTGATCTCGTGATCGCCGACGGCGGTGATTTTAGAGCCGCGGCTCTTCTTGATGGTATCGCCGGGGTACTCGATGTCGAGGAACATGGTGCGCAGCATACCCATCTTGTTGCCGACGCGCTTGGAATCCATCACGCGCACATCGGTAACGCCGTGCTCGATGAGGAACTGCGCGGTCTCGCAGCCAACGCCGCCGCCGCCGAGGATGATGGTTTCACCGTGCGGCATGGCCTTGCCGGCCAGCACGTCCTCAGCCACGTAGACGTCCTTCGCGGTGTCGAGACCCGGAATGTTCGGGGCAACATAGTGCGCGCCGGTGGCGACGATCACGTGGTCGGGCTTGACTTCCTTGATGAGCTCGGGCGTGACGGTCACGCCGGTCTTGATCTCGATGCCCATACGCTTGCACTCCTCGGCGTCCCACATGACGGCGTCGGTGAAGGCCTGCTTCTTCGGGGCCTTTCCGGCGAGTACAAAGTGGCCGCCCGGGGCGTCGGTGGCTTCATAGACGGTCGGATTGTGGCCGCGGGCCTTGAGGTACTCGGCTGCCATCAGGCCGCCGATGCCGGCGCCGATGACCATGACGTTCTTGGCCGTCTCCGGCTTCGGGAGGCCCTTGTACTCCAGGCAGAGGCCCGGGTTGCGGGTGCAGGTGATGTGCTTGGCCTTCGGGTCGATGACCTTGTCGTAGCAGCCCTCGGTGCAGCCGATGCAGCGGCGGATCTCCGCCTCGCGGCCTTCCATGGACTTGTTGCACCATTCGGGATCAGCGAGCTGCGCACGGCCGACGGCGACCATGTCGATCTTGCCCTCACGGATGAGCTGATCGGCCAGAGCGGGGTCGACGATGCGGCCGACGCCGATGACCGGGATATTCACGCGCGCCTTGATGGCGGCGATGTTGTCCATGTTGAAGCCGGGCTCCAGGTTGTAGGGCGGCACTTCATACACGGTCGCAAGGCTGCGGGCGTTGCCGCGGGACAGGTCGATCGCATCGACACCGGCCTCGGCGGCCCAGTTGATGAACTGCACGGTCTCGTCCTGCGTGGTCACGGCCGGGAGCATCTCGTCGATGGCGTCCAGACGCATGAGCAGCGGCATGTCTTCCGGCATGTTCTTGCGCATCTCGCGGATGACCTCGAGATTGAAGCGGCAGCGGTTCTCCAGGCTCTGGTTGCCGTACTCATCGGTGCGCTTGTTGAGCGAGGGGTTCATGAATTCGTGCGGCAGATAAGTGTGCGCGCCGTGGAACTCGAGCGCGTCAAAGCCGGCCTCGACAGCGAGCTTGGCGGAGTAGCCGAACTGCTTGACGATCTCGTGGATGCGCTCGACGGTCAGCGTGTCAGGCGTCTCAAGCTTGTTGGTCTTGTCGAAGAACTCTTCGGGCACGAAGCCGCCGTGCCAGATCTGCACGCCTGCTTTGCCGCCGGCCGCGTGGATCGCGTCGGTGATCTTGCGCAGCTGGTCTCTGTGGTGCTCATTATAAAGACCGAGGTACAGGTATGCATGGCACTCGGGGCAGATGGAGACGAGCTCGACAATGTTCAGGCCGCAGCCGCCGGCTGCGCGCGCCGCATGGTAGGCGGGCAGATCCTCGCCCACGTCGTTCTTGTCCTTGACCATCTTGGTGTTCATACCCGGCAGGACCACACGGTTTTTCAGCTCAAGCCCTCTGAGCTTGATGGGAGAAAACAATGCATCGTAACTCATGAAATACACCTTTCTTCATTGGAATGAATGCGAATCTGATTTCCTACACGTCTGCCTGAGAGCGGAGTTCCTTAATCATGTCCGACGGACCCGGGAATGATCCGGCGGAGACCGGTCGCTGGTGGCCGGATTCCGCTCTGCATCAGCTATTGTAGAAATTTTAACACTAGGCCGCAAAACGTGTCGGAAAGAATGTGGCGTAATCATGCGCGGGAAATGTACAAAAACTTCAGTTTTATTGTCACATGGCAGACGAAGTGTGGCGTAATATACAAAATCGGCTGCGATTTCTTGTGCAGTTTCGCTTCTTTCCACAGAGAACGCCGGGGGATCGCGGCGCTTTTTCGGCATGTTATCGACGGACAATTTCGACAAAATGGGTGCAAAATGTAGTGAAAACAAAAAAAGTGTCTGCCTGCGCGCCATCATTTTCTGAAATTCTTTTTGAAAATGTGGATTATTTAACAAGAAAATGTGCGACATGGCCGCGCCGTTTCCTTTATACTGAAAGCACGAATCATCCGGAGCACCCATGCGCGCCCTCCGGCCGGCATGTCCGGCGGGCGGCCGCTACGTGGGATACACATTTAATAATCGTTCAGGAGGCAATCACATGATAACCGATATGAAAGATGCGAAAATCTTCTCGCCCCTGCAGCTGGGCAGAACGACGCTGAAAAACCGTATCGCCATGGCGCCGATGAGCATGCACTATGAGGCGACCAACGGCACGGTGCCCAAGCAGCTCGCGGATATCTTTGTGCGCCGCGCAGAGGGCGGCGCCGGCTACGTCGTCATCGACGCAGTCACGGTCGATCACAAGTATTGGTACATCGGCAAGACGACCGCGCTGGACAAGGACTCCCTCGTCCCGCAGTTTGCCGCCTTTGCCAAGCGCGTGAGCGATGCCGGCAGCACGCTCTTCCCGCAGCTCATTCACCCCGGCCCGGAGTCCATCTGTGCGCTCAAGGGCATCACGCCGCTCGGCCCGTCCGTGAACACGAACGCCAACGGCGCTGTCAGCCGCCCGATCACCATTGACGAGATCCACAAGGTCGTCAAGCAGTACGGCCAGGCCGCGCGCCGCGCCGAAGAGGCCGGCTGCGGCGGCATTGCCCTGCACGTCGCGCACGCCTATATGCTGCCGGGCGCATTCCTCAGCCCGCTGCGCAATAAGCGCATGGACGAGTACGGCGGCTGCATCGACAACCGCGCGCGCCTGATCCTGGAGATCATTGAAGAGTGCCGCCGCAACATCAGCCGCGATTTCCCGATCGTGCTGCGTGTCTCCGGTTCCGAGCGTGAGCCGGGCGGCAACTCCCTGGATGAAATGCTTTACCTCGCCCCGAAGTTCGAGGCTGCGGGCGTTGACATGCTCGAAGTCTCCGGCGGCGTCCAATATGAGGGCCTTCAGAACATCCTTCCTTCCCACAGCCAGAAGATCGGCATGAACGTCTACGAGGCGTCGGAGATCAAGAAGGTCGTGAACATCCCGGTTTTCGTTGTCGGCAAGATCAACGACGTGCGCTATGCCGCCGATCTGGTGGAGCGTGGTCTGGTGGACGGCGTGTCTATGGGCCGTCCTTTGCTCGCAGACCCCGACCTGCCGAAGAAAGCTTACGAGAACCGCTTCGATGACATCACGCCCTGCGGCTCCTGCGGCGGCCGGTGCATCACGCCGGAAGATCCGCATCATCCGGTCTGCAAGTGCCACATCAACCCGCTCGTCGGCCACGAGTATGACTATCCGTTCAACCCGACCGACAAGCCGAAGAAGGTCCTCGTCATTGGCGCCGGCCCCGGCGGCATGTACACCGCTGTCACGGCGGCCGAGCGCGGCCACGACGTCACCGTCTGGGAGAAGAGCAAGCAGATCGGCGGTCAGCTGAATCTGGCGGTCGTCTCTCCCGGCAAGCAGGAGATGTGCAAGTGGCTCACGCACCTGAACTACCGCGCCAAGAAGGCCGGCGTGAAGTTCGAGTTCAAGAAGGAAGCCACGGTCGAGAACGTGAAGGAATTCGCGCCCGATGCCGTCGTCGTCGCCACCGGCGCGACGCCGCTCATCCCGACCTTCATCAAGGGCGTCGGCGACTATCCGATCATCACCACCCACGATATCCTCAGCCGCAAGGTCACCATCCCGAAGGGCACGGTCTGCATCCTCGGCGGCGGCGAAGTCGCCTGCGAGACGGCCGAAATGCTCATGGCCGACGCGCGTCCGAACTCCTTTGCCACCACCGGCAGCATCGGCGACGTGGAAGTCACGCTCGTGGAGATGCAGCCGCAGCTCATGACCGGCGTCTGCCTGCCGAACCGCAACATTGCGCTCGCCAGCCTGCGCCGCGAGGGCGTTAAGAGCTACATCAACTCCAAGGTGCTCGAAGTGACCGAGCACGAGGTCAAGATCCAGCACAAGGACGGCACGGAAGAGTGGCTCAAGGGCTTTGACTACATTGTCCTCGGCCTCGGCTCCCGCAAGTACGATCCGCTGTCCGAAGAGCTCAAGGCGTTCGTGCCGGAAGTCCACGTGATCGGCGACGCCATCAAGCCGGGCCAGTCCAGCGATGCCATGCATCAGGGCTTCCACGTCGGCTACGAGCTGTAAGTCAGCGTCAATTCTCTTTGCTATTTTTCTTTTCATCCTCTTACTCCTTTCAATCTTATCACAGCGCGAAGGCCCGCCGGATGCACACCGGCGGGCCTTTTGCCACTTTTCGCTTTTTGTAACACAACGGGGAAAATGTTTAAAGTTTGGAATTCGTTCACTTGTTTTTTGCACAAAAAGCTGTTAATCTATAAACAGAAGTATTGTCGGTTGCCGGTTTGCAAGCCGTATTGTTACCACGAATGGGGGCTAAGCACGTTGAAGAGAAAAAACAGGCCGCTCTGCGAGACACCGCGCAGCGGGTATTTTTGCGGGCCGGATAAGTATCTCCGTCTTCAGGAGCACACCATTAGTGAGGAGCTGTTCCCCGTTATGGAGGTGGACAGCTATTTTGTGCTTGTCCGCAGCGGCAGCGGCAGCTTTATCATCAACGGGGAGGAATTCCCCGTGCAGGCGGGCTGCGTTGCCTGGATCCAGTGCTCGCAGGTGCTGACGATCTGCCCCGAATTCGGGGAGACGCTCACGCTCTGGGTCGCCGCGTTTGATTATCAGCTTTTGAGCTATTATATGTTCAATCAGATCACCAACCTGCGAGAGGTCGAGATCGTGACCGGCCTGCCGGTCATCGGGCCGGAAGGGGACGATGTTCGCCAGATCGCGCGGCAGTTTGAGCAGTTTCGCCACCTGAGCGCGAAAAACAGCTGCGGCTCGGCTGTGATCCGCAGCTCCTTCCTGCGCAAGATCGAGCTGCTGTATAACCGCGCCGCCGCACGCCGCAAGGAGCAGTACTCGCTGCTGGATATGCCGCTCGGCCGGCGCGCCAGCCTCTATATCGCCACGCACAGCACGGCGGAGCTCACGGCGGCCTCGGTCGCCGAGGCGGTCTCGTCCGACGCGGATGAGACGGCACTCAACCATGCGCTGCTGATTGCCACGGGGCTGAATTTCAGCCAGTATGTCAACCGCGTGCGATTGATCCTGGCCATGTCGTACTTCCTGTATGACAGCCTGCCGTTTGACTATGTGTCGTCCATCTCCGGCTTTCATATGAGCATCACGTTTTTCCGCCGCTTCAAGGCGCTGACCGGCATGACCCCGCAAGGGTACCTCAACGATATGCTCAGCGACGGGAAGGACGGCCGGGTCTACCGCGGCATGATCCTGAGTGAGACGCTTATCTCTGCCATCAGTTATCTGTATGAAAATATGTCCGAGCCGATCGACGCGGAAAAGATCGCGCACGATCTCTACACCTCGGAGAATATCCTGCGTGTGCAGCTCAAGACGCGCCTGAACTCCAGCTACAAGCAGATTCTGTCGATGTTCCGTGTCCGCTATGCCGAGGCGCTGCTCACGACGACGGAGCTGCCGACAGTCGACATCGCCATGGAGACGGGCTTCGGCTCTGACCGCACGATGGGCCGCGTGTTCTATGCGCTCAACAAGATGTCACCAGGCGAGTTCCGCAAGCAGAGAGGACAGGGGAGGAAGCAGCATGGCTAACGAACGTTCATCCGGCACGGCATTTTTCAGCTCCAAGGACGAGAAGTCCGTTCTGGCCGGCGCGCATGACTATTTTGTCAACAATGTCCTGCCCAGCGATATCAAGGCGTGCGTGCGCAAGATCAAGGCGCCGACGCTCTATGTCAATAATCACGACGAGACGTTCCTGCTCGTGCGCAGCGGCCACGGTACACTCACGGTCAACGGTCTGGATTACCGCCTCAAGCCGGACACCCTCGTCAACCTCGGGCCGTTTCACCGCTACCGCTATCAGCCGGACAAGGGGGAGACGCTTGAGATCGCCGAGAGCCGCATGAACAGCGGCACATATGTCTACCTCGTGGCGAACCCCTATATGAAGTTCGAGCAGTTTTATGTCCCGTCCGAGCCGCCGGTCGTGGCGCTGCACGGGCTGTATGCCGAGATCGCGAATGATGCCATGGACGGCATTCTCGCGGAGACGGAGCGGCAGTCGCCCGATCAGCTCCAGCTGTGCTTCTGCTATATGATGGATCTGCTCGGTATCGTGACCGAGAAGATGCCGCGGGAATATTTTCACCAGATACCCGGTCGAAAGTGAGAATTAACAGAAAATATCGTCAATGTGGACAAAGCCTCAAAAGCGACAGCGGTCGTCTTTTGAGGCTTTGCCAGTTTTGCCACGAAATCTGTTGTGAAATCTTATTTTTTGTCGTTTTTAACGATAGCAAAACAGGAGGCAACGCCCGGAAGAAAATCGAATCTAATGTTAAAATATTATCGTTCCTTAACAAAAGCATAACTGCTGGTGTGTGTCCGGGGTGACGGGAAAGCTCCGGAAAAGGTCAAAGATTTGCGTTAAGAAAGGACAAAGAATCATGTTTGAAAATGAATTCAAAGGTAAGGTCGTTCTTGTTACCGGTGGTAGTCGCGGCATCGGCTTCGCGGCAGTCAAGGGCTTTCTCGCTGCGGGTGCCAAAGTGTACTTCCTCAGCCACTATGAAGAGACCGGTGCCAAGGCTCTAGCAGCGCTCAAGGAGATCAACCCCGACTACGAAGTCATGACCAAGGCCATCGACCTGTGCGACTACAAGGCCGTTCAGGAACTGTACAAAGAGATCATTGCCAAGTGGGGCCGTCTGGACGTGCTCGTCAACAACGCCGGCACCGACAACAGCACCTGGCTGACCAGGCTCAAGCAGTCCGAGTGGGATGCCGTCTGCAACCTGAACATGAAGGCCCCCTACACCATGATGAAGTACGCGATCCCGCACCTGGTCAAGACCAAGGGCTGCATCGTCAATACCGCTTCCGTCGCCGGTGTCTATGGCTGCCCGACCGGCCTGCCGTACCCCGCCAGCAAGGCTGCCCTGATCGCCATGACCAAGTCCGTCGCTTATTCCTTCGCCAACAAGGGCGTGCGTGTCAACGCGGTCGCTCCGGGCGTTGTCAACACCGACATGGTCGCCAATATGCCGCAGTTCGCCAAGGACTCCGTCGGTGATACCATCCCGATGAAGCGCTTTGCCGAGCCCGAGGACATTGCCAACGGCATCCTGTTCCTGTCCTCCAGCGCCGCGTCCTACGTCACCGGCGTCTGCCTGCAGATCGACGGCGGCTACCGTCCGAACAACCTGCCGAAGTAATTTTCCAAAGCCGCTGATCCCGCCCGCTGAGGGCGGGCGGGATCGGCGTATGCAAAATTCAGTGCTGTCAGGAAGTGATGGAGATGCGCACGCAGCATTTTAACATTTTCAATACCGGGACGGAGAGCTTCTTCACACCCGGCACACAGCTGGCGAACATCGCCGCCGTGAAGCCGGATGCGCCGGCGGTCATTTACGTTTCCCCGGAAAACAAGGAGTCCGTCATGACGTGGCGGGAGCTCCACGAGCTCTCGAACCGCATTGCCTGGTACCTGCTCGGTCAGGGCGTCGGCCCGGGTAAGAGCGTGCTCGCCGCGCTGCCGAACATCCCGACGCACATCGCGCTCGCGTTCGGCATCTGGAAGACCGGCGCCTGCTACGTGCCGGTGTCCAACCGCGCGCCGCAGCGCAATCTGATGGAGATCTGCGCGTGTGTGTCTCCGGCGCTCGTCATCACGAACCGCAAAAAGCCGGACGGCTATCCCGGCCTGAGCACGGCGGAACTCAGAACACTGTGTGCCGACTGCCCCGCGGACATGCCCCCCGATGTGCTCGCCATCCCCAATCTTGCCAACTGCTCCGGAGGCACGACGGGGAAGACGAAGGTCATCGAGCAGGACATGCCGGCAGGGGAGAGCGACGAGGGTCTGCGGACCTGGTTCGCCGTGTCCGGCATGCGCTTTGAGATGCGCCAGCTGCTCGCGGGCCCGCTGTTTCACGGCGCGCCGCACTCGGCGGCCTTCAACGGCCTCTACTGCGGCAACACGCTCATCATGCCGGCCAAGCTCGACGCCGAGACGATCGTGCGGCTCATCAAAAAGTACCGCATCGAGTATGTCCAGATGGTGCCGACGCTCATGCAGCGCATCAGCCGCATGCCCGGCTTCCGGAAGAAAGACCTTGCGAGCCTCGAGGTGCTTTGCCATACCGGCGGCGTCTGCTCGCAGGATCTCAAGCGCGAGTGGCTTCAGATCATCCCGCCCGAGCGGCTCTACGAGATGTACGCCATGACCGAGTGCATCGGCATGACGTCCATCCGCGGCGACGAGTGGCTGCGCCACCCCGGCAGCGTCGGCAAGATGCACTGCGGCCGGGTGTCCATCCGCGATGAGGACGGCCACGAACTGCCCACCGGCGAGATCGGCGAGATCTTCATGTCCTGGGGCGACAACAGCCCGCGCGTGATATATAAGAACATCCCGCCGCTGCCGACGGACAGCGAGGGCTTCCGCAGCGTCGGCGACATGGGCTATGTGGACGCGGAAGGCTACCTGTACTTTGCCGACCGCCGCAGCGACATGATCGTCACCGGCGGAGAAAATGTCTTTGCCGCCGAGGTCGAGATGGTGCTCAAAAAGCACCCCAAGGTGGTCGACGCCGTGGTCATCGGCCTGCCGGATCCCGATTGGGGCCACCGTATCCACGCCATCGTGGAGACGAACGGCCCGGTCGGAAATAAGGACCTGATCCGCTTCGCACTCAATTATCTCCCCCCGTACAAGATTCCCAAATCCATTGAATTGGTGGATCACATCCCCGTGAACGAAAACGGGAAAGTCGTGCGCAGCAAGCTCGTCGAGGAAAGCCTCGCCAAAGGCTATTGAGCACGCAGAAGAAACCAACTGTCACACGGCTTCGTGCCGGAATCACTAGACAGGAGAATGTACTCATGGAAAACAACAAAAATTATATGAAAGGCTTTGTGCCCTACGCTATTGCGGCGGCGATCCTGAGCCTTTGCGGCGGCTTCACCGCTTCGGTGCCGACCGCGATCTCCACGGCCTGGGATGCCGACTCGTCCCTGACCTTCATCACGCTGGCTTACTCCCTGGCTGCCGCCGCCATGGCGCCGATCCTGGGCAAGCTCGGCGGCGTGATTGGCCGCAGAAAGATGCTGCTGAGTGCCATGGGCCTTTACACGGTCGGCCAGGCTCTCATCGCCATCTGCCCGCAGAACATCCCGCTGCTGCTCGTGTTCCGCTTCATGGTCGGTATCGGCGCTGCCGGCATCGCCCCGGTCGTCATGTCCTACATCATGATGGAGTTCCCGCCCGAGAAGATGGGCCAGGGCTTCACGGTCTACATGGCAGTTGCCTGCGGCATGGTCATCTTTGGACCCACCGTCGGCGGCATCATCATGAAGGTCATCGGAACGGCCAATGCATGGCGCATCGTCATGTGGGTCTGCGTCGCGCTGTGCGTGATCACGTTCCTGATCTGCTTTGCAAAGGTCAAGGATAACCCGAATATCCCCAAAGGCACCATGCAGGGCTTTGACTGGGCAGGCGCCGTGTTCGTCCTGCTCATGTTCGGTGCGCTCGTCTGCGTGCCCACCTTCGGCCAGCAGAACGGCTGGGCCAGCGCCGCGACGCTTGCGTCCATCGGCGTGGCCGTCGTCGGCCTAATCGTCCTCTTCCTGGTTGAGAAGAAGGCCTCCAACCCGATCCTCAACGGCAAGTTCATGGCTCGTAAGAACTTTGTGCTCCCCGTGCTGGTCATGCTCCTGACCCAGGGCCTTATGACCGCCTGCCTGACCGAGATCATCCGCTTCGGTTATGCCATCGACAAGGCCACCGTCGCTGCGGTTGCCATGAGCATTGAGTACCTCGGCATGGCGATCGGCACCGTCGTCCTCGGCCCCATGGCCGACAAGAAGGAGCCGAAGGTCGTAGCTGCCATCGCGCTCGTGTTTGTCGCCATCGGCTCTCTGATCATGCTCTTCATCGGCGAGAATGCCGGCATCCTCATGATGGGCGGCGCTCTGTTCTTTGTCGGTCTCGGCATCGGCGGCAACGGCACCATCTTCATGAAGGTCGCCCTGTCCGGTGTTGCTCCGGCTGAGTCCTCCTCCGCTTCCGGCACGTACAACGTGTTCCGTGATATGACTGCTCCGTTCGGTGTTGCCATCTTCGTGCCCATGTTCGTCACGGGCATGACCAAAAAGGCCGCCACCGGCATGGCAGTGCCCGCCGCTGCCGCCAGCGCGCTGCACTCCGTGGCGCTCGTGCAGCTCATCTGTGTCATCGTCGGTATCGTGGTCTGCTTCCTGATCCCGAGCGTGCACAAGAAGGCAGAAGCTGCCAAAGAGTAATTTCTTCCGACCAATCAACCTCATTCAGTGCGATACGCACAGAAAGGATTGTCATCCTAACATGAAAGAAATCGACAACAAACTGACTCAGAAATTCGACGAGTATCCTTCCTTCGGCGTTCTCAAGGGCGTCAAGGTCTTCGTGACCGGCACGAACATCGCCGGCCCCTTCGCCGGCTGCCTCATGGCCGAGATGGGCGCGAAGGTCCTGCAGGCCGAGGCTCCGACCATCGCCTGCCAGACCCGCGGCACCCTCGCGTGGAGCCAGAACCACCGCAACGAGTACTCCATCACCATCAACTCCGCCAGCCCCGCCGGCAAGAAGATCTTCCTCAAGTGCGTCGAGTGGGCTGACATCTGGATCGAGGCCGGCCGTCCGGGCTCCTATGCCAAGCGCGGCCTGACCGACGAAGTCTGCTGGAAGCACAATAAGAAGCTCGCCATCGTGCACGTGTCCGGCTACGGCCAGTTCGGCCCGGCCAAGAACAAGCCCTCCTACGACGTCTCCGGTCAGGCCATGGGCGGCTACATGTACATGAACGGCGTCTCCCCGACGTCCGGCCCGCTGAAGGTCAACCCGTACCTGTCCGACTACATCACCGCTTACAACGCCTGCATGGTCGCGCTCGCCGGCTACATCAACGCCAAGAACAGCGGCGAGGGTGATTCCTGCGACGTCGCGCAGTACGACACCATGTTCCGCCTGCTCGACAACTACCCGGCCAACTGGTTCAACAAGGGCTACCCGAAGCAGGGCGAGCCCGTGCCCTTCCGCACCGGCAACAAGAGCGACCAGGCTGCCTGCTTCTCGTTCTACGACACGAAGGAAGGCAACGCCATGTTCGTTGCGATCGTCGGCCAGGGTCCTGTCACCCGCGGTTACCCGATCATCGGCATGGGCAAGCCCGGCGTCACCGAGGGCATCCCGAAGAACTGCACCGGCTTCCCGCTGTTTGACCCCCGCGGCAAGAAGGCGGACGAGCTGTGCGCGAAGTTCTGCGCCGAGCACACCTGCGACGAGATCGAGGAGATCTTCAACAAGGCCGGTATCCCGTGCCAGCGCGCTTACGGCCCGGCCGACATCGAGAAGGATCCGCAGTACGAGGCTCGCGAGAACATCGTCGAGTGGGATGACCAGTGCTTCGGCAAGATGAAGGGCATCGGCGTCACGAACATCTTCAAGAAGAACCCGTCCCAGATCGTGGCTTCCGCGCCGTGCTTCGGCGAGCACAACCGCGAGGTTCTCAAGGACTTTGGCTACACCGACGAGGAGATCGACGCGCTCTACAAGAAGGGCGAGCTCGTGACTTGGACGCCGGCGGACACCGCCCGCATCAAGAACTTCGTTGAGTGGCACTTCTTCTGGGATCCGGAGCGTCAGGCTAAGCGCATCGGCCTGGAGTATCCCCCGAAAAAGTAAATCTTAGCGCAAATAGACGGTAAGCTGTCAGCATGGGCTTTTGCCCATGTTGGCAGCTTATCTTGAATCCGGAGGAATCTGTAGAAAAACACAACAAAAAGGAGGCACAGCATACATGAGTTTCAAAAAAATTGACTGCAACCTCACGCAGAAGTTCAGCGAATACCCCGACTTCGGCGTTCTCAACGGCGTCAAGGTCTTTGTGTCCGGCACGGCGATCGCCGGCCCCTTCGCCGGCTGCCTGATGGCGGAAATGGGTGCGAAGGTGCTCCAGTCCGAGGCGCCCAAGATCTCCTGCGGCACGCGCGGGACGACCAGCTGGTCGCAGAACCACCGCAACGAGTACTCTATCACGTGCAACCCGCGCACGCCCGCCGGCAAGAAGATCTTCAAAAAGTGCCTCGAGTGGGCCGATATCTGGATCGAGTCCAGCAAGGCCGGCACCTATGCCAAGATGGGCCTCACCGATGAGGTCTGCTGGGGTGTCAACAGCAAGCTGTGCATCGTGCACGTCTCCGGCTACGGCCAGACGGGCCCGTATAAGTCCAAGGCATCCTACGACGTTTCCGGTCAGGCCATGGGCGGTTATATGTACATGAACGGCGTGTCCCCGACGGATGTGCCGCTGAAGGTCAACCCCTATCTGTCTGACTATGTCACGGCCTACAACGCCTGCATGACCGCACTGTCGGCTTACATCCACGCGCTCAAGACTGGCAAGGGCGAGTCCTGCGACGTTGCGCAGTACGACACCATGTTCCGTCTGCTGGATAACTATCCGGTGCTCTGGTACAACAAGGGCTACCCGAAAGACGGCGAGCCCGTGCCGTACCGCACCGGCAACCACTCCGACCTTGCGGCCTGCTTCTCATTCTACACCACGAAGGACAACAAGCAGCTCTTTGTCGCCATCAATGGCCCCGGCCCGGTCGAGAAGGGCTATCCCATCATCGGCGTCGGCACGCCGGGCGTGACGCCGGGTCTGCCGAAGGGCATCCCCGGCTTCCCGCTCAACACCCCCATGGGGCAGAAGGCGGATCAGGCGCTCACGGATTTCTGCGCGAAGCACACCTGCGCCGAGCTCGAGGAGATCTTCAACAAGGTCGGCATTCCGAACCAGCGTGCCTATGAGCCGGGCGATATCGAAAACGACCCGCAGTACGCCGAGCGCGAGAACCTTGTCGAGTGGGAAGACCAGATCTTCGGCGAGATGAAGGGCATCGGTATCACGAACCGCTTCAAGAACAACCCCTCGCAGATCGTGGCATCCGCGCCGTGCTTCGGCGAGCACAACCGCGAGGTGCTGCAGGAGTTCGGATACACCGATAAGGAGATCGACGACCTCTACAAGAAGGGCGAGATCGTGACGTGGACGCCGGCGGACACCGCCCGCATCCGTCACCTGCCCGATTGGGGCTTCTTCTGGGATACCGAGCGCCAGTGTGAGCGCATCGGCATGGAGTGGCCGCTCAAGGACGAGTGATCCCAACATACCGGACGGGCTGCGGCTCACACAGCCCGTCCGCCGCATTCTATATCAGCAAAGGAGAAACAAATGGGTAGACTTGATGGAAAAGTCTGTTTCGTCACCGGTGCCGGTTCCGGCATTGGCGCCAAGACTGCCGAGCTCTTCGCACACGAGGGCGCAAGCGTCATCATGGCGGATATGCATGAAGAAAACCTCAACAAGGTCGCGGCCAACATCCGGGCTGCGGGCGGCGAGGTCATGACGGCTGTCGTCAACATCACCGACAATGACGCTGTGAAGGCGGCGTTTGCGGCCGGTTTGGAAAAGTACGGCAAGATCGACGCGCTGGCCAATATCGCAGGTGTGCTCGATGTCGCCATGCGGCCGATCGACGATTTTCTTACCAGCGATCTCGACACGACCCTGACCGTGAACGTCAAGGGCACGATGTACGTTACCCGCGCGGCTGTCAAGCAGTTCATCGCGCAGGGCTACGGCACGATTGCGACCGTCGCCTCCGTCGGCGGCGTGAACGGCAACGGCAGCGCAGCCTACACGGTCTCGAAGGGCGCGGAGGTCGCGCTGACCAAGCACATCGCGCTGCGCTTTGCCAACGGCGAGCAGAAGATCCGCGCCAACTGCGTGTGCCCCGGCACGGTCATGACCCCCATGACCACGCGCGCCATGAAGGCCAGAGGCAAGTACACGAAGGCCGCCAAGGCCATGCAGGCGTCCACCGCAAAGCATTCCACGCTCGACGTGGGCACGTGCTCGGATCTCGACATTGCCAAGATCCTGCTGTTTTTGTGCAGCGACGATTCTGCGCCGCTCAACGGTCAGGCGCTCGTTGCCGACTACGGCGCAAACCTTTAAGCAACCTCGGCGCAGCCGCGCCGATCACCGGAAACAATATGACGACCATCAGAAAGGAAGTGTACGGTTATGAGTAACAGACTGGAAGGAAAAGTCGCGCTGGTCACGGCGTGCACCCGCGGCATCGGCCGCGCGATCGCAGACCTGTTCGTCGATGAGGGCGCGAAGGTCTACTATGCCTGCCGCAACATGGAGACCGGCAAGGCTGCCGTCGAGGCCGCAAGAGCTCGCGGCGGTCAGGCCGAGCTTGTCTACTTTGAGGCACACGACCCCGCCACGCACAGAAGCATGATCGACGAGTGCATCGCCAAGGAAGGCCGCCTCGACGTGCTGGTCAACAACTTCGGCGAATCCAACCCCCGCAAGGACCTCGACATCACCAAGTGCACCTACAAGGAGTTTGAAAAGACCGTCTGCGTGGATCTCTCGACCGTGTTCAACGCCTGCCAGGAAGCGCTCAACAAGGCCATGATCAAGCAGCACTCCGGCAGCATCATCAACATCGGCTCCGTCGCTGCCGTGTGCCCCGACCGTACGCAGGTCGGCTACGGTGTCGCCAAGTCCGGCATCAACCACCTCAGCCGCCAGATGGCGCGTCAGGTCGCGCACGCGGGTGTGCGCGTCAACGTGCTCAACCCCGGCATCATCGCCACGGAGGCCGTCGCCAAGCATCTCACGCCCGAGACGCAGTCGCGCTACACGACCAACTGCATGATCAAGCACCTCGGCGAGCCCATCGACATTGCCTACATGGCGCTGTATCTCGCCTCCGACGAGTCGAAGTACGTCACGGCGCATGTGATGAATGTCTCCGGCGGCTGGATGTAATGTCCGCTTTGTCTTCTTTTTATATCCTCTCATTCCAGCGGAAAAGAGCCCGGCGTCAGCCGGGCTCTTTTCCGTTCCCTTCCGAGAAAACGAACCCGCACA